>Ga0209491_10000498_pt1 | contig 78665 bp, 72 predicted proteins | sample BON02_FD_187213 | JGI IMG/M metagenome (GOLD analysis project Ga0209491, IMG submission 187213) | Freshwater microbial communities from Lake Bonney liftoff mats and glacier meltwater in Antarctica - BON-02 (SPAdes) (version 2) | ecosystem: Environmental > Aquatic > Freshwater > Ice > Glacier...
GCGGGAGATAATTGTCGTTGAATTGTATCAGCACTGCGATTATTAAAACGTCCCATTGCAGTAAAATTTTTATGAGAAGTAGACAAAACTAAAGTTTTTACGTAATTTGAAGATATGTTTGCAAACATTTATAGGCTCCTTTTTAAGTTTGATCACAAAAAAAGAAGCCTATACTTTTTTAGAAAGAACGTCTAGATCGAATCTTTCATTCGATTTCAATTAATTTGCGGAAGTCCTGAACATAGCTGCTCTGTTTAAAATTGAATACTGATCAGAATCAAATTATAATTTCATACGTAAAAAAAGAGGAGTGAACATAATTCACTCCTCTTTTCACGTTAGCTATATTAAGCGCAACATTTTTTATATTTCTTACCAGACCCACAAGAACAGTCGTCATTGCGTCCAACCTTAAATTCATCCTTACTCGAAGGTCCAGAACTATCAGCTGTGTTAGAACTTGAAATCATTTTCATCTGTTCCATTTCTTTTTGACGTTTTTCTTCGATCTGACGTTGATTAAATAGTTCAGGATTTAAATGGAAAATATGATATACAATATCTGATCGGATATGACGCATCATATCTTCAAACATTTCATATGATTCACGTTTGTATTCGATTAAAGGATTCTTTTGACCCCACCCACGTAATCCAATGCCTTCTTTAAGGTGATCGATGTTAACCATGTGTTGTTTCCACGCCTGGTCAATCGTCTCAAGCATTAACCATTTTTCTGCCTGATGCATCATGTCTTTACTTTTGTGATCACGATAAACAGCATATTCTTGTAATAAAAATTCTACGATAGCAGTTTCTAGATCGTCGCTATTGTTTTTGCATAAAGATTTTTTATCAAATTTTTCTGAATGTAATCCGGTCATCATAGCGATTCGAGTAATAACTTCTTGGCATTGTATTGGTGAGATTTTTCGCTCTGGACAATACATCGCAACAATATCTTGAACCGATGCATTAACAAAATCACGTACAATTTCTAAAACCTGATCGAAATCTTTTAAAATGTCATAACGAATTGTAAAGATAACATGACGTTGTTGATTTAAAACATCATCATACTCAATTAAATGTTTACGCATTTCAAAATTATGTTTTTCAACTTTTTCTTGTGAACGTTCAATTATTTTTGATACTGTACGAGACTCAATCTGCTCATCTTCAGCCATACCAAAACGCTGCATAGAGTTCTTCATGCTATCGCCTGCAAAAATACGAATCAGATCATCTTCAAGCGAAATATAAAAGCGAGACTCACCCGGGTCACCTTGACGACCAGATCGTCCACGTAATTGATTATCAATACGACGACTTTCATGTCGCTCGGTTCCAAGAACATATAATCCACCAACCCCAATTGTTTCTGAGTTTAATTTAATATCAGTTCCACGTCCAGCCATATTTGTTGCAATTGTTACCGAACCAAGGTCACCAGCATGAGCAACAATTTCAGCTTCTCTTGCATGGTTTTTTGCGTTCAATACGTTGTGAGGTATTCCAGCTTTTGTAAGCACGTGGCTCAATTGTTCCGACTTCTCGACCGCAACTGTTCCAATTAAGACTGGTTGACCTTTTTCATGACGACCTGCAACATCTTTTGCGATTTCTGCAAATTTTGCTTTTTCGGTTAAGAAAATAAGATCATCTTTATCGTCTCGAACCATAACTTTATTTGTTGGAACTGAAACAACATCAAGTTTGTAAATTTTCATAAACTCTTCGGCTTCGGTCATTGCCGTCCCGGTCATACCTGCAAGTTTTTTATACAATCTGAAAAAGTTTTGTAATGTAATTGAAGCTAAAGTTTGTGTTTCTTTTTCTATTGTTACATTTTCTTTTGCTTCGATAGCCTGATGCAATCCGTCACTATAACGACGTCCTGCTAAAATTCTTCCTGTAAATTCATCTACAATAAGAACTTGTCCATCTCGAACAACATAATCAACATCCGACTTAAAAATAATATTTGCTTTTAAAGCCTGCATAACATGATGTAATAAACTAATGTTTTCGATTGCATATAAATTTTCAAGATTCAAACGTTTTTCTACTTTATCATGACCAACTTCGGTCAAAAGTACCGAACGTTCTTTTTCATCAAGTTCATAATCAACAGCACGCTCTAAATTTGTAATTGATTTTTGAGCTAAAAGATAATAATTTGATGAGCTTTCAGTGCCACCAGAAATAATTAATGGAGTTCGAGCTTCATCAATTAAAATTGAATCACACTCATCAATAATAGCAAAGTTCAATTCTCGTTGAACAAAGTCTTCATAACGAAATTTCATATTATCACGTAAATAATCGAAACCTAGTTCGTTATTTGTTGCATACAAAATATCTGATTCATAAGCTTGCTTACGCTCTCCGTCACTTAAATCATTCGAAATAACAGCTACACTCAAACCTAAAAATTCGAATAAAGACCGACTCCACTGGGAATCTCTTTTTGCAAGATAGTCATTAACCGTAACTAAATGTGCGCCTTTACCAGACAATGCATTTAAATACAAAGCCAATGTTGCGGTTAAAGTTTTACCTTCACCGGTTTTCATTTCTGCAATTTTACCTTGGTGTAGAACAATTGCACCCATTATTTGCACATCAAAAGGACGCATACCAAGGATTCGTCGTGATGCTTCTCGAGCAAGGGCATAAGCTTCTGGTAAAATAGAATCTAATGATTCACCTTTTGCAACTCTATCTCGTAGTTTTTTTGAAGTTAGTTGTAACTCTTCGTCTGAAAATGCCTGCATACCAGGCTCTAATTTATTAATCAGATCAACTAATGGTTTTAATTTTTGAACGGCTCGATCATTAGCTGTTCCAAATATTTTTGAAATCAAATTGGTTATCATAAAAATTATCCTTATTAAAAACAGATTAATGGAGTGATATAATCGTTACCTGTCTTAAAGCTTTATCTTTTTCTCGACGATATGAACAGAATGACAAGTCGCATATTGTACACACATTATATGTAGTGTATATCTTCTCTTGCTCGATGCCAAGACTTCTTGCAATAACTATTATAAATATCCTTGAATCAAAGAATGTTTTATTATTTTTTTTAATAAAACATTTCTCATAATTTGGATACTTTTTAAATTTATTAATAAAATCATCTTTTACTTCATAACAACAAGGTCCTGCGGATGGACCCAAATAAATAGTTATATTTTTTTTTAATGAAGCAAAATTAACAACCATAGATTCCAAAGCAATCTGGAAAATATCATTAACCAAACCCTTCCAACCTGCATGAATAATGCTCGATGCATGATTCACTGAATCATACATAATAATTGGTAAACAATCAGCAGTTACAACTCCAATTCCACAATTTTTTTTCTGTGTCATTAAAAAATCGCCTGATTCTTGAAAAAAAGATGATGAAACCTCATTTTCTTTAATCATCCCTCCATCAACACCATGAGTTTGGTGTAAAAAAAGAAGTTGCTCAGCATTAATTTGTTGACCAATAAAATCTAAAGAAAATGTTTTTTTTTGATCTACGATTTCTTGCAATGAAATTGCTTTTGATGCATTACCAAAATAAATCGTAAAAAAAGAAGTTTGATATATCATGAAACTTTACATATTAAGAAAGAGGTAGATTATACTGTTATGAGCACAATCTACCTCTTTCTATAAAAAAATCTATTATTCTGAACTGAATTGTTCTCTTTTTATAAAAATAGAAATTACTCCATTGGCTCTAAAAAAGAATTATCAGTTTTTGGTTTTCTTAAAAAAGCAGGAGTGTCTAAAGAATCATCTTCTTCTTGGTTGTACTTCATACTTTCTAATTTATCTTGATTTAAAGGCTTAACAGTCTCCAAAACAGAATCTTGTTCACGTTGCACATAATCATTTAATTGCCACGCATCATTTTTTTCTACTTCAGGATTAATTTGGTGATCAGCTTGATCACTGTTTTTTTCATTATCATTTGTAGTCTTTGTAAAGTCAGACACTTTTTGTGCATATGGCATCGAAAGATCAAACCCTGTTGCTATAACTGAAACAACAACTTTATCACCCATCTCTGGATCGATAACTGAACCTAAAATAATATGTGCATTTTCATTCGATTCATCATAAATAACTGACGCTGCATCATTAATTTCATGCAATGTTAAGTTTAAGCCACCTGTAATATTTAATAATATTCCACGAGCTTTTTTCATATCCATGTTTTCAATAAGGTTTGATGCTATAGCTTGTTGAGCTGCTACACGAGCTCTATCTTGACCCTCTGCAGAACCAGCACCCATCATAGCAAGGCCCATGCCTCTCATGATCGAGCGAAGATCAGCAAAATCAACATTGATATGACCTGGTTTTATGATAATATCAGAAATACTTTTAACTGAATGAATTAACAACTCATCAATCATAGCAAATGATTCTATCATTGAAACATCACGATCAACAACATCCAATAATTTTTGATTTGGCACAATGATTAAAGTATCAACCTCTTTTTTAAGCAATTCTAAAGCTTCCTCGGCAACTGCCATACGACGACGTCCTTCGAAAACAAATGGCTTTGTAACAACAGCTATTGATAAAATGCCACGATCTTTTAATGCTTTTGCAACAACCGGGAGTCCTCCAGAACCTGTTCCACCACCCATACCAGCTGCTAAAAAAACTATATCGGCATCACCAATTGCTTCCATGATTGTATCAAGATCTTCTTCGGTTGCCCTACGACCTAAATCTGGATTTGCTCCAGATCCAAGTCCTTTTGTGGCTTTTTTACCAAGTTGAATTTTTTTAAGTGCATCTGAATTGTATAAAGCTTGCGAGTCAGTGTTTGCTACAATAAAATCTATATGTTGCAAATCAGACTTTATCATACTATTAACTGTATTTCCCCCAGCTCCCCCTATACCTACAACTTTAATTGAAACAGCTATATCATTTCTTGATTCAACATCTTTATCAAACTCTATCATTATCTCTCCTTCATATGACGTTTAAAAAAAATCAGACATCCATGATTTCATTCTTATAAATATCTTAGTTACAAGTGGTCCTTGTAAAGAGTCCATTGATTTATTTTTAGAATTTTTCAATGCAAATATCAACAAACCATATCCTGTAGCATAGATAGGGTTTTGTAAAGAATCAGGAATAATTTGTTCTGTTTTAGGAACTCCAATTCTTACCGGCAATAATAATAATTCTTTTGCAAGTTCATCAATACCTTGTAACAATGCTCCTCCACCAGTAATAACCAAGCCTGTCGTCATAAACTTTTTCAAATCAGATTGATCAATTTCTTTGTTAATCATTAATAAAAGTTCTTGCGCTCGAGCCTGCAAAACAAATGCAACATGTTGTTTATTTGCAATTTTTGTTTGCTCACCTTGAGCCATAACAACTTCTACCTCTCCATGGAGCTTGGATTTATCAAAACCTACATAGCCAGCCTCTCTTTTAATACGCTCAGCATCTGTAATGTTTGCGCGTAATCCAACAGCAAGGTCATTGGTGAAATGGTTTCCTGCGATTGGAATTACTTTAGTAAATCGGATTGTTCCATTTTGGTATACTGCAAAATCAGATGTTCCGCCACCAATATCAAGAACCGCGACTCCAAGCTGTCTTTCATCTATGCTCAAAACTCCATCCGCAGAAGCAAGCTGCTCAAGCACAATGTCTTGAACTTTAATACCAACCATCTCGCAACATTTAATTAAGTTTTGAATTGATGCAATTGATCCGGTAATAAGATGAACCACAACCTCTAGGCGTACGCCGTGTAATCCTATTGGATTTTCGATTTTATCTTGACCATCCACAGTAAAATACTGCGGCAAAACATGTAAAACTTTTTGTCCTTTTTCAATCGATACTGCTTTTGCTGCATCAAGAACCGCGTCAATATCTTCTTGTGTTACCGACATTCGCTTAATTGGAACAGCTCCCATTGAATTAAAAGACTGAATATGAGCTCCAGAAACACCTATATATGCTGATTCTATTTCACATTCAGCCATAAGTTGTGCTTCATCGACCGCTTGTTTAATTGATCTCACTGTTTTTGCAATATCAACAACAACACCTTTGCTTAATCCGTGCGAAGGCGAACGACCAATTCCTAAAACTTCAACCTGGTCATCGCTTATTTTCCTGGCGATTAATACACAGATTTTTGTTGTTCCGATATCAATCGCAGTAATTATATTTGAAAAAACTTTTCCCATTTTCATCCCCCTTTATTTGTAGAAAACAGAACGATTTGCTGATCAAATCTGAGATCACAAACCCACGTCATATTCCGCTTGCATGGTTTACCCCGTTTATCCTTACATGGTTTATCTTTGATTTCTGCTCTTAACTTACGGCATTCTTGAACGTCAGAACTTGTTGGTGGATACTCATAACTAACAAGCAATGACAAATCTTCTTCATTTTTAGAATCGAGCCAAATCGCATGCTTACTGACCCATCGAATTGAAAAATCATGCAAAACAGGATCTTTTAATGATTCAAAAAATCTAATAATACGATCTATATTTTTAAAAGTTGGAGCCCCATCGAAAGATATATTTTCTAATTTTTTCAAATGTTTTTGATTGAAAACATGCATATCAAAACTTTTACCATGCTGGCAAATTACCTGTGCGTTATTAAGTAAAAAAATTGGTTGATGAGCCTGAATCGTAAAGTGTAAAGATTCTGATTTCTGCATATCAATAATAACTGATTTTATATCAGGAAAATGACTCTCCAGAGAAATCAAGAGATTTCGTGGATTTTTATTTTTTTTATAAGCAGAATCAATAAAAGATTTAATCTCAATTTTTTTTGCACGCGCAAAAGCATCGTCAATGGTAAAGACACAATTATCAGGATAGACAATTGTCATCCCCTGTGTCTGTCTTTGATATAAGAAAAAACCACTTATAACAAGTGCGATAAAAATTATTCCCTTTTTTAATGCTGTCATATACCCCCCTATCCAGCAAAGAATTACTCCTCTTGGTATACAACTTTTTGATTTCAATAGTCAATATTATCTATTAAAAACATACATTAGTTGCTGGATAGGCAAAAAAACAGCCTCTATTGGTAGAGGCTGTTTTTTTATATATATAAAATCTAAATTTTAATATGCTACATTTCTACTTGTAAAGCATCTTGCAATGATTGAAATGCTTCTTCTTCCATGATAAGAGCTGTTATGAAATATCCATATAATGGATTATCAAACATTTCAGTTTCTTGAATCATCTTAAGATCATCTAACCATGTTTGAAATGAAATATCATCAATGTCATGAATTGAGATGAAAATAGAATAAATATTCTGATAAGAAAATAACCAATTAGTTAACAACTGCTTAATTTTGTCATTTTCTTGAGTATGATAATTAATCATGCCTTCTAACGAAGTTATGTTTTCAACAACCATAACTTCATCAATCATCAAGTAAATATTTATAAATTGAGCAAAATTATCAACTTCTTGATATGCACTTAAAACCGATTTTTCTGCTGTCTTCCAATCAACAATTTGATCTTGGCACACTAAATTTATGCCGATATCAAACTGTAATTTTTGAAATCCAAGATTTTCATTTTCTTGACCTTGCAAGCCACTAAAAACAAACAGAAGAGTGAGTAAGATTTTTTTCATGAAAGAAACTCCTTTTTTAATTTTCTTTTTTAATTTAAATTTTATTAAGCTGTAATCCAATCGAATACATCAAAATTCCAGCTGCAACTGAAGCATTATACGAAATATCAGGACGACGTTGCGGTAACAATATTCTTGTTCCATTACGAGAAACATCTCCTGAAATACCTTTTTCTTCATTACCGATAACCAAAACTGCTGGTTCTTTAAATGTAAAATTGGCAACGCTTTCACCTGCACCAAGCGTAGCACAATAGATGTTATACCCAGATCTTTTAAGGTCGAGCATTGCTGATTTTATTGAAGGTGAGATATGAATTGGCATATGAATTGCTAAACCTGCAGAAGCTTTAAAAGCTGCTGGTGTTAAGGATGCAGCATTTGCTCGAACCAAAACAACTCCATCAACACCTGTACAATAAGCTGATCTTAAAATCGCTCCTAAGTTACGGACATCTTGAATTTCATCAAGCAATACCACAAACTTTTGCTTTTCTGGTGTAAACATTGTTTGAGTAAATGGAAAATCTCCAACAAAAGCAATTATCCCTTGGTGTTCCTTGTTTAAGGAAACATTATCAAGTGTTTCACGAGTTACCAATGAAACTGGAATATGCGATGGAATCAACTTAGAAATAGCAGTCCATGATTTAATAGGATTTTTAAGTGCGTAGATAGCTCCAACTTTAATGCGCTTCGATTGTAAAAGCTCAATAACAGGATGTACACCATATATAATATTGGTATATTTAACTGGTTGTTTTTTGTTCTTCATAAGATTCTTTATTTTTTTGAGAAATAGTATATATATTCAAGTTTACTACACAAGCAAATACCCGTCAATTGAGAAAAAAACATTTTGATTATTAAAATGTAAAAACCTCATAACGTCGATCCAATCAATAATTTCATAATTAAAGAGTAAATAGATAAAAACAAGAGAATTTCAAACAAAAAAATCAGGGTATATTCAATCTAATCTATCAAATTATTAACTAAATATATAAAAAATTTTAAACTATCATTTCTCGCTCAGGAGCATACGCAGGCTTTTAGGTTTATTGTTTTTTTGATGTTTCAAAGTACGAATTTTAATAAGTAAATGTAATTTCAGTTCCTGAAAATCCTGTAAGATCTCTATAAGTTGACCTTGTCTCATCATGCTTAATTCATTATTATAAGGATCTTGGCATTCCTACAATAACTCAATATTAGAAATAACCTCATCCAATATTTTATTCATTGTCGATATACTTCTCTTGTTTATGATGTTTTTGGCTTCATTATACTCATCAAATTTTTCTTGACAAAAAAAGTCCCATGATCGAACTAAACGAAGCTGCTCATCATCTTTCTGAGACTCATCATAGTCATAAAGAAGTTGATCTATAGATGAAGTTACATCATCAATTTCACTTGTTTTTATTTTTTCAAAAATCATAAAGTTGCTTATCAAGCAAAAATAGAAAAGCATATGTAATTTTTTCATCAAAAAATCTTTCTTTTAAAAACCTATTTTTTCATTTATTATAAGTAAACATCAAATCTATTAATAGACTCTATTTCTATTTTCATAAACAAAATAAAGAATGAATACAAACATTAAAAAAAGATTCTCTCACAATCAAACAGAATCACCTAACCTAAATTTTATTCAAAATTGGATTGAATTAAGTAAATCTGCGGTTGAGCATAATGCACGACAATTTAAATCATGGCTTGGTCCGGATACACAAATTGCTGGTGTTATTAAATCAAATGCTTATGGGCATGGACTTCTTGAAATATCAAAACTTTATCAAGAATGTGAAAACATACATTTCATCTGTGTTATTAATACTTCTGAAGCCCTTAACATTAGACTTCATGGTGTCAATAAACCAATTATCACCATTGGATACATCGACATAGACTATGATTTAATTGTTCAACATAATATCCAAGTTGCTCTTTATGACATTTCAATAGCTCAAAAGCTTAATGAGACCGGCAAAAAACATAATCAAAAAATATCTGTTCATATTAAATTTGATACCGGCATGTCTCGACTTGGTGTTGTTGCATCAGAATTAGAAGAATTTGTTAAAAGCATAGAAAGTTTACCTTTCCTTAAAATTCAAGGTGTTTTTTCTCATTTTGCACAAAGTTACAACAAAGAAGAAACCCACAAACAAGAAGATGTCTTTAATCATGCTTGCATACAAAAATATACACGACACATATCAAATTCACATGGATCTTTAACAACAAAATATAAAAGCTATCAACTTGCTCGTATTGGTACCGGGCTATATGGATATTTACAAAAAGAAACTCCAGAAAATCAAACTCTTTTATTGCCGGTTCTTTCATTAAAAGCAAAAATTTTACAAATTAAAAAAATAAGTGCTGGAAAGTCAATTGGTTATGATGGTATGTATACAACTTCATCTGATATGACAATTGCTGTTATTGCTATAGGTTATGGAGAAGGCCTTGATATGCGATTATCAAATCGTGGATCTGTTATTATTAATGGACAAAAAGCTTCTATTGTCGGTCGAGTCTGCATGAATCTAATCATGGTCGATATAAGTAATATTAAAAATTGTTTAGTTGAACAAACTGTTACCATCCTAGGAAAAGAAGGAAAAACTTCTATCTCTGCTTATGACTGGGCAGAAATAACCAAGGCCACGGCAAACATACACCTAACCAACCTATCAGAAAACCTTTCAAGGATAATTGTAGAGTAATTAAAGCTTCTTTTTCTTAGCTAACTCAACACTTTAAATTTTCATTACATAAAAACCATTGCTTCTACCAAAGAAAAAATGATATGTTTATTTCATATAGAAATGTCTAAAAACTAAAAAAGGATAGATTATGAAAAAAAACATATCTCTCAATATTTTGATATTTATGATTCTTGCTATTGCTTCAATCGAAATTAAACCTAGCAGTGATCCCGATTTTGTATTAGTTAATTTTGATGATCCTCGCAATGATCGTGATGATGGAACAATAGAAACTGATAAAGCTATTCCAGAGATCGAAAGCTCTAACTATGATGAAGACCTTCTTGATGATAGTTCAGACTTAGGAGCAGAAAAAGATCCTGAAGCTGTAAGCGCTGTAGTTTCAGACAGTGAATTACCAGGCGATGAATTACCAGAAAATCAAATTGTTGTAGAAGGTGAGTTAGCGGTAGATGGAGATGATTCACCAGAAGAAGACCAAGAGGATGTTATAAAAGCAAATAGAATCGATCTTCAAGTAAAAATTCAGCAAGATATTGTACTTTACAATCAAAACATGATTGAAAGTGAAAGAAAATTAAATGAATTAGAAGATAATGCTATTGATGAACTAAAAGCAAAAGAAAATAAAATACAAAAGAATAAATCAAAACGATGCAATACTATAAAATTACTTGAAAAAGATATAAAAAAGCGCACAACGTCAATAGAAAAAATAATGAATATGATTGCATCAAAATCTAAAAAAGAATTTTCAAAAATTGAAAACAAGGTTAAAAAAGAAGCAAAAAAAATAACACCTGTTCTTCAAACATCTCTTGATGCTTAATTGTTTAAAAAATTATGAAAATAGAAGGTAAATTCAATCTTAAAAAGGAGATATATTATGAAAAAGCTTACATCTTTACAAATTTTAGTTTTCATGGGCTTGGCTCTTGGTTCTGTAGATAGCATCTATTCAAAGTGTGGATGTCAACAAGCATCAGTAGAAGTATCAGAATCTTCTCAAATGACTCCAGTAGTAGAAGTCTCTACTATGAAATCTTTAGAGCATGAAATTCATGACATTCGACACAATGTTAAAAAATCTGGTGATGCTGAATCAGCTTTCATCGAACTAGACAGAATTGCTGGTCTTGTTCCAGGTGTTGTTGCTCGATTAAAAGCAAATGATGGTGGCGAAAAAGGTCACATGTGGAGAGTACACGAACATACTCTTAACAGAAAAGTTGATGACGCTCGAACTTATGCTGCGAGTCATGCAGAATAATAGCTATATAAAAGTCTAAGCAATTAGATATTTTAGTGAAAAAGATGTTGAATTAAATTTCAGCATCTTTTTTATTTTATGTAAATTTTAACCCCTTTACACAGAAAAAGAATAATTTCAAGTCTTTAAAAAAGATATTATCTTTCTATACTTATATCTTATTCTTATTTTTTATATATAAAAATCAGGCTTTAAAAATGTTTATAGTAGAAGGAAATATTGGCACCGGAAAAACAACGTTCTTAAAAACGTTGCAACAATCTTTATCTCATACAATAGTCACTTTAGAAGCAGTAGACTACTGGGAAAAAGAATCACAAAGCCAATCTATTTTAAAAAATTTTTATGAATCTCCCCATCGTTGGGCCTATACGATGGAAACACTTGCGCTAAAAGTGCGTATCCCGGAACACATAAAACAACAAGAATCGCATTTACCTAATATTGTTGAGCGATCAATTTATTCAGGTTATCACTGTTTTGCTTACAATAGTTTTCAACAAGGTTTTTTAAATCAGTTAGAATGGAATATTTATAATAGCTGGTTTAATTTCTTAACTTCAAGACGATGTTTACCCCCAACAGGGTTTATTTATTTACGTGCAACTCCAGAAACATCTTATAAAAGAACGGTGCAACGTAATCGTGGCGCAGAAGAATCCATATCTATTGAGTATTTGAAGCAAATTCACGACAAGCACGAAGATTTTCTTGTTAACAAGACAAACATTCATCCTTCAATCGTAAACACTCCGGTCTTAATTTTGGACTGTAATTATGATATTGAATCGGATAAAGAAAAACTGCTCGACTATGTTAACCAAGTCAAGCAGTTCATCACTATACACAGTTCTAAACTTCAATTTTCTATGAAACCTGAATTTTCTAAGTTTTTATAAATTTTACGATAAAATATAAATTCTGTGTTTTCCAACTTTTATCGTCATTCCAAGATTCCATGTTATTTCCATCTTGAATTCAGTCATACTTTTTCCATCAATAGAAACCGCGCCCGACTCTATCAAACGTTTTCCTTCTGATGTTGAACTAATCGCTTGTAGTTCTTTAAGTAGATCAATAATCCAAACAGGATTTTTCATTGTTGATGGTAATGTTACCGGCTTGCCTTGTGATAAATCTTTTTTCTGAAACAGTGCTATAAAATTTGCTTGCGCTGCAACAGCATCTTCATGTGACCAAAATTCATTCACAATACCAAATGCCATCTGTTTTTTAAGATCCATTGGATGAACCTTGCTTGATGCTACATCAGATTTCATTGTTTCAATTTTTTCATCAGATTGCAATAACAACAAACTATAATAACGCCACATCAAAACATCAGAAATCGACATTAATTTACCGTAAGCATCGGCCGGAGCATCGGTGAGCCCGATAGCATTTCCAAGTGATTTAGACATTTTTTCAACGCCATCCAAACCTTCTAACAATGGAGTTGTTAAAATAACTTGAGGTTTTTTACCATACTGCTCTTGTAAAAACCGTCCGCACAATAAATTAAATGTTTGGTCGGTTCCACCAAGTTCAACATCCGCCTCAAGCGCAACCGAATCATATCCCTGCATAATTGGATACAAAAGTTCATGTAATCCAATCGGTTGTTGCTGTGCCATTCTTTTTGAAAAATCATCACGCTCAAGTAGTCGTGCAACCGTAACTTTTGAACATAACTGAATTGTGTCAGCAAATGATAACTTTGATAACCATCGAGAATTATATTCGATCGTTAATTTTTCTGGGTCTAAGATTTTTTTAATTTGGTCAAAATAGGTTTTTGAGTTTGCTTGAATATCTTCTGTAGATAATGGTGAACGAGTTTTTGACTTACCAGTTGGATCACCAATAGAAGCTGTATAATCACCTATTAAAAAAATTATATCATGTCCAAGGTCCTGAAATTGGCGCATTTTTCTCAAAACAACTGCATGACCAAGATGTAAATCTGGAGCTGTTGGGTCCATCCCTAATTTAATTCTTAATTTTTTTCCAGTTTCTAATTTTTTTTTTAACAACCCTGCCGGTAAACAATCTACAGAACCCTGTAAAAGTATTTTCAATGATTTTTCTACACTATTCATAATATTAATTACCTTAGATAAAGCATAATGGATTGAATATATTTAATGAGTACAAGCACAAATGTTTCCAAAATAGGCGAAAGTAAAATAAAACCTATCATGAAACCAATAAAACCAAACAACATTGTTTGAATTGTCATTTCCTGAAATTGCGGTCCATGAAAATATAAAAGTGTTTTGAAAATTCCAAGTACAAAATGAATAACAAAAAGTACAAAATTTTGTTGAAATAAAAATAAAAACAAAACCATCATCGATTCTGTAAATGATGATGTCGACGCATTCATCATAACCATCATAGCTTCTATGTTAAAAACCCCTGCAATTTGAATCATTACAATTGCAGTAGATATTAAAATAATTAAATGCCCAAAAGAACGACCAATATATTCTATAAAAATACGCTTTCTTAAATGTTTACCTCGCAAAGTGTCGGGCATTAAAGGAATATGACGACCCCATCCAGGCATAAATTGAAACGTTGAAAACTGTGTGTAAAAAAGGCCCCACAACACAACAGCAAAACCAATTACATTAAAATGGTCTAATGGATTAAGTGTTAAAAATCCTGAATCTGCTGGAGTTTCATCTCCCACCTGCAGCGCAACAAATGATTCGAACCAACCTGCAAAAGTAACGGTGATTATGTAGGATAAAAATGCAATAATCAAATACCTTAAACTATGAATCAATTCTAATCTCATCAGAGAACCCCTTCATCAAATTTCATCAAAATATGTCCTTAATAAAATACCACAAAAAAGACGGAAGCCAAAATGACTTTCACCCTTCTTATAATAAAATTTTATAATTTTATAGAATTGTGATACAAGAGTTGATCAAATAAACTCTTTTTTTAGAACAAATATTTAATCTACCTCTGGTTGTAATAAAGGATTCATCATCTAAATTGTATCATTATCTTTTGGATTTAGCTGTGATCCAAGATCAATAATATTTGAAGCAAATTCTACTGAAGCCTGCGCTACCGGTATGGATGGTTCTAAATCAATTAATTCTAATTCAAAATTGCTAATACTTGGAGTTGTCTCTGCCAAATCTTTTGTATCCTTAAATAACTTATGGCCAGCTAGAGATAAAGGTATTGATATACCTCCATGTATCATAGCAGCTACCAATCGTTCATTATGCTTTTCTTCATAACTAAATCCCAACATTCCTAAAGATACTAAAGCGCAAGTATCAGCAATTAAACAGCAATTATAAGCAAGAGAAATTCTATCATGAAATGCTTTCAACTTATTAATTTCTCTTAATTCTTTAAGTTTTTCATGAAATTTTATTATTTCTAAACAATCCCGCGTTGATTGATAAATAACTAATGCATATACACTTGCAGTTCATGCCACAGACACTGTGTCTAATATGTTTTCTGATGCTGTGCAATTCACTGGAATTAATAACATCATCGATAACAATAAATTCTTCTTCATTTTTGCCTTACTTTTAATATTTAATTTAATCTATTTTTTGATTTAATAGAAGAGCTATCATGCTACCTTCATCATCTTCCTGAATACCTTCTTCGATAGATCCCAAATTGGATCCATTGAACTTTTTTCCAAATTCAATATTGTCATAGGTCTTAAAAGCATTTTTTGCCACCTTTTTTGCATCATAAAAATAACTATGACCTCCGACAGACAAAGATACTGACAAAGCTCCAAATGTCATGCCCATCTCCAATTGTTTATTGTAACTTTTTTCATGATAAGGAATAATCATCATCAACGAAATAAGAGCATAAACATCCGCCACTGCCGAGTATGTTAAAGCCATATGTACTGATTCAGAACAAGCTTTCAACTTATTAGTTTCTTTTGAATTTTTAAGATTTGTTATAAATTGATTAATTTGATAGATATTTTGTGTTGACTTATAAAGAACAAACCCAGAGACAGCTGCAGTCCCTATCCTCGCGGCCATTCCTAACTGATCCTCTAAAATCGAACCTATATTTTCTGATGCTGCGCAATTCACTGAAATTAATAACATCATCGATAACAATGTTTTTTTCTTCATTTTTTCCTTACTTTTCAATCTTTAATCTATCTCGGGTTGCAATAATAAATTCATCAGATAATCTTAATCTAACTTTGTCTCTTGTGCTTCAAGATCAACAATCTCTGAAAACGATCCTACTACTCGAGCCTGTGCTACTGGAATCAATTGCTCTGAAGATACAAGATTAGGAATGCTTGGATCTCCAGATTCTATTTTTATTGCACGCTGAATCATTTTATGACCCCAATAAGTACAACCAACTCCAATAGGGAACATTATTCCCGAAGTAGTATTCCATAAATCTATCTCATTTTTTGTCATAGACTCATTATCATTTAAAAATTCTAATGAAAGTGATGAACTTACCACAGATCCAAATGATGCTGTTGCTCCTAAAAATGAGACTATTTTGCCTGCAATAGATAGATTCAAAGCAGATGGGTTAGAAAAATGTGCTGGACAGCCTGTCCCACTCGCATAATCCAAAGCTAACCAAAGTGATGATCCAGCAACAGCTAACATTCCGCCATAAATTGCTGCGTTTTCAGATGATTCAACATCTGAAAATACGAGTATCATCATCGATAACAATAAATTCTTCTTCATTTTTTTCTTACTGTTCAATTTTTAATTTAATCTATCTCTGGTTCCGATAAAAGACTCGTCATAGAAGATGTATCATCATCTTCTGAGTTTGAGTTGAATTGTGCTTCAAGATCACGTATGTTTGGATTCTGTTCTACTATATTCTCTACTGCTCGTGCTAATAATTCTGAATCTACTTCAGAACTAACAATGCTTGGAGTTCTATCTGCTGTATTTATTGCATTAGAAAGGAACCTCTGGCCTGCCATACAAAAATGCACTGATAACATTCCAAGGATCATCGATTTTAATAACTTTGCATCATCTGAATCTTCAGGTGCCATGAGTTTAAAAAGTTTCATATGATCAACAGGTAAAATCATTGATAACGAAATAAGGGCTGAATTTAAAGCAGCAACAGAACAATTCAAAGATAATAAAAGGCTATGAGAAGAAGCGTTCAACTTATTAATTTCTCCTAAGATTTCAAGATTTTTGTAAAATTTAATATTTTTATATATGTCTGCTGTTGATTCAATAACAACTAGTTCAGACAGGAGCATAGTCCCTACTCCTGGAATTTTTTTCAATGTGCTTTCCGAAGCTGCACAATTAAATGAAATTAATAATATCATCGATAATAAAATTTTCTTCATGATTTCTTTATCTATTAATGTTTGATTTTAAACTGACAAGCAGTATCGCAATTATTCATTTTAAAATTAGATATTTTTTTATTCATCTCATTCATACTTGGTGCTTGTTGAGCTGCATTTTTTGCATATTCAAAATGTTTTTTATGAAAAAAGTTAGATGATCCACTTAGAATGGTAAAAATCCCTGTAGCCAATAATAAATCTATAGATTTCATACTATCTTCTTTGTCAAACTCTGGACTTGTTACATAAGCTGCATAACAAAACAATGCTGCAATAGCAGTAATTGATCTGATACCAATAAGATTTTCGGCGGTCATCGAATCAAAATTTTTATTAAATACTGCGACTTTTATTTTTTCATTTTTATCAATTAAATTATCTTTAAACAAAGAGCCTGATTCTCTATCTTCTTTTGAACAACTCACTATTCCTAGAACTGCTCCAACTACACCAGACGTTCCAACTGCTACTGAAGCAAACGCAAACCCCAGTTCTTGCTCTTGAATCAATAGATTATTTTCCATAGAAAAATCTGACGCTGAAGAGTCTAAGAAAAAGAGTAATGTTATCGATAATAAAAATTTATTTTTTTTCATTTTCATCTTTAATTTATAATTTAAAAAGCTTTACTTCCATGAAAACCAGCATAACAAAGCTTTTGTTAAAATAATAGATGAGCTTTTTTTGAATCATCTATAATTTTATAGTAAACTAAAATTTGCTATTATGTTGAGAAAATAAAAGTTCCTTTTAAATCAAAAAGAGTACCATGGAAAAACGATACGAACATACCAGTAAAGATCAAATAGCTCGTGATATTTGGCAAAATAACTGTACCTATACAAAAAAATTAGATCGAGCTGGAAAATTCACCATCGACACTCCACCGCCAACAGTTTCTGGCTCACTGCATATCGGTCATATATTTTCATACACTCAAGCAGATATTATTGCGCGTTATAAACGTATGACCAACAATAACGTATTTTATCCATTTGGATTCGATTGTAATGGACTTGCAACAGAAAGATTTGTAGAAAAAAAACACAAAACCGGTGTTGGTAAAATTGGTCGAGAAAAATTTATCGAACTTTGTCTTTCAACTGCAGAAGAAATGAAAATAGAGTTTGTAGCTCTTTGGAAAACTATTGGTATTTCGGCAGATTTCAAAAAAACATACTCTACAATTGATAAAAAAGAACAAAAAATATCTCAAGAATCATTTGTTCGATTGTTTCATAAAAATCATTTGTACAAAAAAAATGAGCCTGCACTTTTTTGTACAACATGTAGAACCAGCGTAGCGCAAGCAGAACTTGATGATAAAGAAGTTGCAACAACTTTTAATGACATTCAATTTAGCACACTATCTGGTGAAAAAATTGTTATTGCAACAACTCGTCCAGAGCTTTTGCCATCATGCGTTGCGATTATGTACAACCCAGAAGATCCAAAATATACGTACCTTGCCGGTCAAAGTGCAATTGTTCCAATATTTTATAATGAAGTTCCATTTGTAGCTGATGAATCGGTCAGCATAACCAAGGGAACTGGTTTGGTTATGTGCTGTACCTTTGGAGATAAAACCGATATAGAATGGTTTAAAAAACATAAATTTGAATACAAGCAATCGATCGGTTTTGATGGTCGTTGGACAGAAAAGACTGGTCCGCTTGCAGGATTAAAAGTTCATGAAGCACGCGAGAAAGTTTTAGAGTTATTAAACATAGAAAACCTCCTACTTAGCAAAAAAGATATTTCACATAATGTTAATGTTCATGAACGTTGTAAAAATGAAATTGAATATAGCGTTTTACCGCAATGGTTTGTAAAAGTTGTTGAACATAAAGAAAAATTTATCGAACTAGCTGATGAAATCACCTGGTCTCCCGCATTTATGAAAACTCGCTACATTGACTGGGTTAAAAATTTAAGTTGGGATTGGTGTATTTCTCGTCAACGAGTTTTTGGAATTCCATTCCCGGTTTGGTATTGTAATGATTGTGATGTAACCTTGGTTGCGGACATAGATCAACTTCCTATCGATCCACAAAAATCTACCTACAAAAATGGTCACTGTGATACATGTGATAGCACAAACATACGTCCAGAAAAAGATGTTATGGACACCTGGAACACTTCATCAATAACTCCTTACATAGTTAAACAACTTTATTATGATACGGATCTTTCACCGTTTGAAGTTAACGAGCATGATTTTATTCCGATGAGTATGCGTCCTCAAGCACATGATATTATTCGTACTTGGGCGTTTTATACCATCATAAAATCTTGGATGCATAGCAACACAATTCCATGGAAAGATATTGTTGTTTCTGGATTTGTTTTAAGTGAACAAAAAGAAAAAATATCAAAGTCTTTAGGAAACAATCCAACAGAACCTGCAACCCTGGTTAAACAGTTTGCACCCGATGCGATTCGTTACTGGACAGCAACCGGAACACTTGGGCAAGATATTGCTTTCTCGGTAGATCAGATTAAAATTGGTCAAAAATTAATGACTAAATTGTGGAATGCTTTTAGTTTCATTAATATGCACAGCACCGATTATAAACATGACTCAACACAACCAGATCAGCTTGGTGTTGTTAATCAGTGGATGCTTGATGCCTCTACAATAATGCTTGAAAAATATAAATCATCGCTTGATAATAATGAATTTGGTGCTGCACTACAAGCAATCGAAAGATTGTTCTGGAGTGATTTATGCGATAATTATTTAGAAATCATTAAAAATCAATTTTTCAAGCCCGAGAATTATAAAGCAGAGCAAGTACATGCAACGCACTGGACTTTGCACACAGTTGGTTTGCGAATTTTACAATGTTATGCTCCGTATATGCCGCACATTACTGAAAACATTTATCAGGAAATTTATGCGTCATCTAACCCAGAACACTCATTGCATATTACTCAATTGCCATGCGAACTAAATCCTGTTAATGCAGAAAATAATGCTGCAATGGAACAGTTGCTACAATTAATTAGTACCGTGCGAAAGTTGAAAACCGAACACCAACTATCATTAAAAACGACATTACATGTTTTAACGATTTCTGCTCCGACAAAACTTCATACGATGCTACGGGAACAAGATAATATTATCAAGGGTGTGACAACAGCTCAACATATTGTCTTTGCATCCGTTATAAAATCTGAATTAATTAAAGATAATGATGCTTGGTCTGCAATGGTTGTATTGCACGATGAAGCTGAATAAGTAAGAAATAATAGATTGGGGCTTCTTGCCCCAATCTTAAAATTAAAGTCATTATGAAAAAATCGATTATTTTTTATTTGTTTTTGCTCAACTTATCAAGTTTATTGATTGCAAGCGAACTAACTCTTCATGTGAAAAAAAGCCCTGCTCAAGTAGATATAGTAACTCCAAAAAAAATTGTCTGCTTTAACAAATTACCCCGAGCAATTCAATTCATCATTGCTGATTATGCAGGTTTAAATGAACCACAGAATAATTCTGTTTTTTCATCACTACAATCTTATATTCAAAAAGATGATTTTTATGGAGTTGCAGTTTTAATAAATTGTGGAGCCCTTGTTAATGGAACAACTCCTTTCAATAAAGTTACTCCTTTATATGGAGCAATTGAACGTTTAAAATCTTCTTATGAATCGCCTCATAACTCCAGGAAAATCTCTTTGAAAATTATTCATTTTTTGCTTTTAAGAGGTGCTGATATTAACCAACAAAGCCCTCATGAATTCTACAAAACAGCTCTTCATCAAGCTGTTAACAACCACCACACCCAAACTTCTTTACGTATATTAATCTCAGCTCAAGCAGATCTTAACGTTGAAAATGAGTTTAAACTAACACCATTAGATGTAGCTCGAAAAATTGCTATGAATGATTCTATAATCCCAAGATATCGTAAATTCCATTATGAAAGTTGCAAAATATTAGAAGAAGCCGGGGCTCAAAGCTCTGTTGAATTTATACCCATGCCTTCTGATGAAGCAATGCAAAAGCAATATAATTCTTCTTTTTCTTTCAATAGACTTAATGGCCCAATATTTTAATGAGATAAACGGTCAAATAATTGTGAGTTAAGTTGCTGCTGATATTAATATTAAAATGAAAGTGATTATGAAAAAATTGATGCTATTTTATCTACTTTTACTCAACTTATCAACTGCCTTGGTTGCTGGAAACTGTTCAACTAAATCATATGTTCCTAAACCATTAGCAAACTTGACTTCAGCAGATCCTGAACCAATTGTTCATTCGAATACAAGTCCTACTCAAACAGATATAACAACTCCAAAAACGTTTACCTGCTTTGAAAAATTACCTAGGGCGCTTCAGTACATAATTGCTGATTATGCGGGTTTAAATAGTTCACAAAATAATTCTCGCTGGTCACCATTACAACATCACATTGTAAATCATCACTTTTGCTCAGTTGCAACTTTAATAAATGCTGGTGCACGTATTAATCAAACAACTATAAACAACAAACAACCCCCTTTTCATTCAGCGGTCAACGGTTTGAACTTTGCTTATAAAGCAAAACTTCTTTGTCGAAGGAATGATACTGTAAGTTCTTTGGTTATCATTAATTTTTTAATCAAAAGAGGTGCTGATCTTAACCAGCAAAACCCTCTTAGTCAAAATGGAACAGCTCTTCACAAAGCTGCTCTTTTCATTGATTCAACAATGCTACATATTTTAATTTCAGCCCAAGCAGACCTTAATGTTGAAAACTTGTCAGGAAAAACCCCATTAGATCTAGCCCGAACAAGAGCTATGAACATTTCTAGTTACAAATGTTATCGCAAAGCATTATATGAAAATTGCAAAATATTAGAAGAAGCTGGTGCTCAAAGCTCGGTTGAACTTGAACCAATGCCTGATGGTCTGTCAGATAATGACTATTAACATGATGAACATTAAAATGAAAGTAATTATGAAAAAATCGATTCTACTTTATCTACTTTTACTTAACTTTTCGATTATCTTAATCGCGAGTGAAGCATTAGAATTAATTGTTCATCAAAAATCTTGCAATGAAATAGAAGGTGAAATTGCAAAAAATGAAAGCTTTACTCAATATTCGGAGTTACCTACAGTCTTGAAGTCTATTGTTGCTGATTATGCAGGTTTGAATGATCCAGAATGGATGGGAGCTAAGTTTACTAGCCACAAAGGTTCTTTATATCCTCTAGACAAAGGTATCTGGACCCACTTACCTTTAACTGAATATATTAAAAACCATGATTTTTCTGCTGTTGCAATTTTAATAAATTGTGGCGCACTTGTTAATGGACTAAATCCTTATAATCAACGTTGTCTTTTATATGAAGCAGTCAGTTCTTTAAGCTTTGCCTACAGCAACACGAATGTTCCTGATAACGAAAACAACATTAAAAATGCTATAAAAATTATACATTTTTTAATAGTAAAAGAAGCTGACCTTAATCAAATAAGCCCTGACGCCGACAACATGACTGCTCTCCATGAAGCTGCTGATACCAATGAAAACCCTACTGCTTTGCATATATTAATAGCTGCTGGAGCAAGCCTAAACATTGAAAGTTCTAGGTATAATGGAAAAACTCCTTTAGATATTGCTCAACATAAAGCTAGAGTTTGGTATCATTTCCCAACAGAGCGCGAGCAAGGCTACCAGAACTCTTTAATTTTAGAAAATGCTGGAGCCGAAAGCTCTTTTACGCTTCCGCCTATGCCAACTAGTGAAATCATGGAACGTCAACGAAACACACCCTACTCAAGATAATAATTTGAAAATACAATCAATATGAAAAATAAAATTTAAAATTTTTAACTTATACATTAATTGTGATCATGAAAAAAATGATGCTGTTTTCTTTGTTTTTATTCAAATTTTCACTTGTGTTAATCCCAAGTGAGCAAACTATTTACGCAATATCAAACGATAAAAAAGTAGGTGCAGTAATTTTTGTTCGATTTAATGAATTACCACGAGCGCTTCAGTATAGCATTGCTGATTATGTAGGTTTAAATAGCCCTCAAGGTGATTCTGATTGGTCACTGCTAACTCCCATATCCAAACTCCTTTAGATGCCTCTTGAAGACTTGCCGTGTGTACTTGGGTACAAAGACCAATGCGAGAAAAGTTAACAGTTTGTAAACAACTCAAAAACGAGATATACTTAATCGGACTAATTGAATACAATTTAAAAACTATAAAATGAAATTTATTATGAAAAAATCGATGCTATTTTATCTACTGTTCCTCAATTTATCAACTCCATTAAGTTCAAGTGGTCCAATCACTCAGGCCAAAACAAGCCCCGCTCAAGTTGATATAACAACTCCAAAAACGTTTACCTGCTTTGAAAAATTACCTAGGGCGCTTCAATTTATAATTGCTGATTACGCAGGTTTAAACAGTTCACAAAAAAATGGTTCATCGCCGCTACAAAATTTTATTACGTGTAATGATTTTCCTGCGGTTGCAATTTTGATAAATTGTGGCGCACTTGTTAATAGCATGCCCGCTAAAAACCAAAGAACTCCTTTATTTTTAGCAGTTCTGAAAATACACGAGCTTTCTGAAGATGATTACTATGAAAGTCATGAAAATGAAATAAAAAATCTCATAAAAATCATACAATTTTTAATTCTAAAAAAAGCTGATATTGATCAGCGAAGTCCTGCAGAGTCTTATGAGACAGCTCTTCATAAAGCTATTTACATTACCGATAGTTCAACAACATTAGATCTGTTGATTCATGCTGGTGTAAACCCTAATATTAAAAATAGATTTGGACAAACTACTTTAGATGAAGTTGAATATCAAGCTTTCATTCATCATGAAACCTCAAGAGAAAAAGAACAATATCAAAACTATTGCAAAACTCTAGAAGCTTTTGGTGCTAAAAAATCCATTGAACTTAAGCTCATCTCTTCTGGTTGCTCAAGTCATGAGTCTCAATCTTAAGTGAGCAGCAAGTTGCAAATTTATGAAGAATTGAAAAAGATAATATGCTTAACCAGACAAACTAGATGCAACTTAAATTCTATAAATTTAAATTAATTATGAAAAACATGATTAAAAAGTCAGGTTCTTTACTTTATTTGTAAGAACTTTAATTAAAAATAAGTTACTCATATCGTACGCTTTTTTAAACAACTCTTTAACTTTTTTATCCTGTGCTATTCTCAATTCATTTTCTTTATTAATTTCACCTTCTGCAACTTTTTCATCTTTTCTGCCTAAGCCAATTTGAGCTTCTAACTGTTTGCTTGGTGGTAGGTTTATACGACTGTCACTTGGTGTAGCAACAACCAATGACTGTTCTTTTCTTGGTCTTAAAACTAATGTTGGTGTTTTTGCTTCTTCTTGGAGCTTGTCGACTCCTTCCTTTATTGCTATTGATTCGCTATTTAAAGATGCCACAAAATCAGAATATGAAGTTTGAGCAAGCCAAGAACGTATCAAACTTTCTTTTAGAGCTTCATCTTCAATAGTAATACCTTCGGTATTAAAAACTATAGACACTATGGCAAATCTTATTGCCATATTTGATTTACCTTGAGATTGTGCAGATTTTATCATAAATAATCCATTATTGTACTGTTTTTCAGTTATAATTGGATGAATGTTTTCTACTACCAATGATTTTGAGGATGATACATAGGCTGAGGTTGAAATTTCTTCTGGTGGTAGTTTCATATATTCTTCATACGATTTTTTTTCTGACAAAGCCTTTAACAAAGGATCATTTAAATCTTCTGCTGATAAATTCTTCACATCGATTGTTTTCTTAAAAGCATCATACTGTTTTTTGCTTATTCCTGCAGAAGTTGTAGCTTCTAATGATGTGCCTGACGGCATAGCAGTTTCAATTAATTCTTTAATCTCTTGAAATTTAATCAAGTCACCGGTTGCTGTGTTTTTTATCGAAGGAGAGCCAGTCATAAGATCAAATCCATCTGCAATTCCAACCGCTGTAATTGCAGATGAAATAAAAGTAATAGAATCGATTTTACCATTCTTATTTTTTTGATACCAATCAACTAATTTTGCAATAAACTCTTGTGGTAAAATATCAGAAGATGAAACCTGCTCTTTTGCCGTCCATTGATATGTTCCAAAATCTATACCAACATATAATTTTAATAATTCTGATTTTAACAATTCAACATTTGATGAATCTGCTAAATTTTTGATCTCTTGATTGTCATTTACCTTGAAAGTTCCATCTGAAAGTTGCGTATATGTAGCATCAAAAGCATCATTAAGAGCTAGGATGGGCATAGGATATAAATTATTTTTTTTCAAACTATTAACTATAGTTTGAGCTACCTTTTCTACATTTTTTGCTATAGCCGTAACTACTTTATAACTCGTAAGTCTTTCAAACCAAGTTGGTTTCAAAGCAACTTTAACACCTTCAATAAGTTTTTCCCACTCTGAGCTACCTCGTGTGAATGTAATATCTTGCTTGTTACCCTGAATGGTTCGATCAACAAACCATGCTGCACCAAAGATTTTTGGCTCTACCTTTTTTGGCTGTAGCGCAGGGGCTTTATTCTTGAGGTTTTGATTCCCTGAAATCAACCGTTCCCACTGAGCATGTTCTTTACCATACTTAAGCCAATCTTGAAATTGTTTTCTAACAGAAGCTGGTTTTAATATAACATTAAGTCCAGCGCAAGCTTCTTTATTATCTTTATGCGTATCATATAACTGTTCAGCCGTTTGCCCAATAATGACCGTCTCAACTCCCCTGACTGCTAAAGGCCCGATTGCTATTTCTGTTGACGTTGTAGGTTTTGTTGGTTCTGGATTTTTTACTATTATTTCTGCACGAATTGCATGTTGTTCGATATTTTTATCTGCTGCGACCTGAAGCTCTGCTGCTTTTTCTTTATCTTTAACTGCTTTTTCTCGTAAACCTTCTTGTAAGGCTATAACATATTGATTGTAGCTTTTTTGATCTTTTAAAGATTTTGTTAAAATGTTTTTTGCTAAGGTGGATAAATTTTCATTAGTAGTTGATCTAAGGCCAAGCATTATTAGGAAACTGATTGAATCTTTTTCTAATAAATCTTTATATCTACTTTCAGTCACAACTTGATTGTAAATCAGTGTCGAATTGTCTTGATATCCTGCATACAACAATCCCTCAAACAAAGCATCTGACGCAATTTTTTTAGCTTGCTCTCCAAGAATAGTTCCTGTGGTAGAAATTTCACCATCTAATAATTGTGAGCTTATTGAAGGTGAATTAATAGCTCGTTGAATATCTATATTTTTTCGAGTAGCAAGAATCTGATTATAATTATCTTCTGATACTAATTGCCAATCTTGATCAGAACAATTAATTAATGTAATTGAAAAAAAACAACAAAGAATAAAATTCATCAGTAATTTTTGCTTGATCACAATATATTCCTTAAGGGCATTTTAAAAACAAAACTATGTTTTAATTCATAGCACATAAAAAATAGGGGAGTAAAGATTTTGCAAAGAGTTCTTTGCATTGCCCTAATTTACCGTTACAATAAAAACATGATAACTATAAAAACAAAACTGAAAAAAATTGATTTCGATATAGAAAATTATACTATTCAAGCAGAAAAAGCTTTAGAGGCTCTTGGATATAAAAATTTTGATTTGGGTGTTTTGTTAACAACGAACAGAACCATCAAGCAATATAACGCCCAGTATCGTGACAAAAACAAAGCAACCGACGTCTTATCTTTTCCATTTCATCAGATTGCTGCGGGCAGTAAAATTACGCCTCTAAGCGATGATGATAAAAATCTTGGAGATATGATCATATCAGTCGAATATGTGCAATCTGCTGCAAAAAAACTAGGTACTACGTTCGAAAAAAGAATGAATCGAATGCTTATTCATAGTATTTGCCACTTACTTGGTTATGATCACATGCAAGACGATGAATTTAAGATTATGATCAAAAAAGAAAAAAATCTTGCCAAGTCTATCGGATTAGATTGCTCCTGGGAATAAAAATCCATAGGTATAGTACATACGCTGCACAATATAAAACTTTTGTTCATACGTAAGACTTTCTGATTGAAGTTCCAATAAATCTTCTTCCATCATTTGAGAATCTCTAAAGTTTAAAACTGAACTTTTCTGATGCAACAACTCGGTTAAAAGAAATAACCGACCTTCTTTTTCGAAAGAAACTGATTGATGAATAATATTATTTAAAAACAGTTCAAGGTCTCTAATAATTTTTCTTAATGGTTGGATTGAAATCGAATTATATATTTTTTTCGATGCAAAAGAACCACCACCCAACAAAGTTATTGCCGGAATAAATGCTGCAATGCTTAAAGTTAAACGATTATCTTCATACAATTCTTGTAGAACAATATTTGCTTGTTTTTTAATATCAATAACTTGACGTAGAAGTGTACGTTCATAAGCACGAACAACAGATAAAACATTTTTATCTGGATTTGCTATAGATACCTGATCATACCTTAAAACCTGTTGTTCTAATTCAGACAGTTGTTCTAATGACAACTGATCTGCTGGTAATTCCTGACTTCCACCCCATGGAATCCATTTTTGAAAATCTAAATAATTAACAGTTTGCTGAGTTGCCGCACCAATACCGCTAAAATCACTTCCCATTGGAGCTGACTCTCCATGTTCTCTTAAAATCAATGTATGGTATTGTGCTTTTTCTTCTGTGCTATCAAAATGAGGAATCGATCCTTTTCCGGTTAAGGCATCGCTAATTTTTTGAACTGGTCCTTGTACTTTGTCTTTCCAGAAAGCTTGAGCTGATTCAATTACTTCATTTTGATAAATATATGCAGCATAAGCTGCAGCACAAACAGTAACGGTTCCAAGGGTATAAGCTTGCCAGTTACGCACAATGTTCGATGGAGGCTGATTTTCTTTATATTGTTCAGATAGTTTTAAATTAAAAGAAGTAAAATTTTCTATCATATTTATAATAACTAGATAAATGTCATTTGAATTATCAGTTTCATTTATACTATGTAAAAAATCATCTTGAGTTTTGATTGCTACTGTTAAATTTTCTTGAAAATTTTGAAGTGATGAAGACTTTAATAAAAGTTGTTTATTGTTTCGAATTAAACCTAAAAATGATTCTGTTTTTTTAGATAAAAATTGTAATTCGTTAATTTTAGAATCTACAGATTTTTTATATTCCAAACTGTTAGCCCATCTCAAAAAGTTTTTTTGATACCAACTTCTACCTTCATTAAAAGATTCGTGTTTCCAATAATCAAGAGAATCATACATTTTCATAGCTTTCAACAACACTTTTTGTTCAGAACAGTGAAGACAGTAAAGATAAATTTTTGCGCCTAATGCAATTTTTAAATCTTTTAGATTTTGTGATTCTTCAAGTAAAAAAAACGAAACGAAATCTTTTTCATGAAAAAGACTTTCTATGAATTGTAATGATTTTTTTTCATCTACAACTTTTTGGATTTTATCAATGATTGATACCGCAACAAAAGCTTGGTCCGTTGATCGAATTGATTCAATTTTTTGTGTGATAACAGTATCTAAAAAGTAATTGCAATCAGCAAACAAAGGTTTGAAAGCAACAACAAATAATAAAATTAATAATTTTTTCATCAAAATATTCCTTAATGGTTCATGTATACTTTTTTAAAATATAGAATCAGTACTCTCTTATTATACAGATTTTTTTTTTATAAATAAAAATGGGTAACCCTTCTGTAAAAAGAGCCTTGTGATGTCACAAGGCTCTTTTAGATTAACTTTTGAAATTAAACGTTAACGTATAATCCAAACTTAGATAAGATGTATTTCATATCATCATCACCGAATCTGATACCAAGTCCCCAGAATGCATTAGCATTCGTTTGACTGACAAAATCATCAGCACCAAAGACAAAGTATAAATTGTTGAAGAAGAATATTCTATTCATCCATTTTAAATGCATTCGTCGATCAGTATTATCAAATCGCTGCATTCCTTTGAAATCAAACGCTTCTAATGTTGTTGTCCATGCAAGCTTGTCATTTGAGAATGGAATATAGTAATCTGCACCAACACCAAATGATCCTTCCATGGCACCAAACCTAAGAGCTACATCTTTATAAATTTTACCAAATTGAAAACCAAGAGCAATCTGAGTTCGCTCACGCACAATTTTTTCTGGTGCAAATTTCCACTTATTAAATGCTGCTTCATCAGAAGATTCTGCATCTGCTAAAGTAGCGTAATCAAGCTCTGCACCTTTTTCATCATAATAATTCTCATATACAACCTGTCTGGTTAGAAACCCTCGCTCAGAAGCTACAACTTGAGCAATATAAAAGAAGGTGTCTGAAGTATGAATACGAATATTTAAATATCCCTTAGAATCTGCATACGCATAATTATCTACCGGACGATGCATCATCTCTGAGTGAAAATCAAAAACGATACCTAAAGTTTCAAATTTTGATAAGTAATTTTTTATGCCGGTAACAGTTGACTTCAGATCTTTGTACATATCATCTTCATTAATAATTTTACCAAGCAGTCCTCTTCCTTCGTCAATTTTTTCAATAACTGAACCCATGCTTTGAAATCCATCACTCACCTCTTGGGCGGCTTGTTCAATTGAGTTTGCTGATTGACTTAAATTGAGTGAAATTTTACTAAAGTCAGATTCGAATGAACTCGAAAGTCGATCAACATTGTCTTTAAATGATGGTAGATCCTCTTTCAAGGTTCTCACAAGTTCTTGGAAATCTGTAATCATGCTCTGCATGCTTTCTTCATTGTTTACAGCAATATTATTTAATGAACCAGCAAGACTGTTAAATTTTTCAGCTGCAAGTGAAATGTTATCGATGGTAGATTTGAGTTGATCTGATCGATCTGGTCCAGAAAATGCTTCTTTTAATCCATCAGTTATTTGTTCAACATGGGATGCAATTTTTTGAAATTTAAAAAGAAGTTCATCCATGGATGCAGATTCTCGATTTGACTTTACCAAGCTCGATCCTGGCATAAGACTTGATAACAATGGATCACCTGGAACAATTTCTAAATATTTTGTACCAATTAAACCATCTTGACGAACAATTGCATATGCATTGTCATATAATCTATATTTTTCATTGAGCATGATTTTGGCGTGAGCTTTATGATCTGGCGCTAAAAGTTCTAGACTTTCGATCCAACCAACCTTGACACCTGCCATTTTAACTTCTGCTTTACGTGATAATCCACCAACATCATCAAATGCAATGCTGTATGGAACATAACCGGATGAACTTAAACGGAAAGCTCCGATCCCTAGAATCATAAACATGAAAACCGTTATTGCAACTACAACAAAAATACCCACTTTTGTCTCTGTATTTATCTGCAAAGTCTTCTCCAATTCTAGACTTGATATACTTTTATTACATCATAGGCAACAGAACTATCAGGCAATCTTTTTTGTTTTAAAATTGCAAATATAGTAGCTGATATACCTTCATTTTTTATAGTAGCTAACATAGAAAACACCGTCACATTAAATGATGGTGCAAACATGGAGCGAACTGACTCTGGAATTTGTTCATAGGAAATGCCATATAATGGTTTCAATTGGCTATCCCAATCTTTCTTCCAGTCATTATCAGGTTTAAAAGAAGATAAATCTACTTTTTTACCTTTTATTTCTTGCTTATTATTTTTGAGTTCTATATCTAGTAACGCACAAACAGAGGTAGAAAGCAAACGGGGTTGCATATTTTGAGTTTCACTAGCAACCGTAAATATATCAGTTAAAAATATTTTTTTAACCTTCTCATCTTTAATTTCTGTATTTAAGTCAGGACTGTAAAAAACTGTATCTAAAAAACATGCTGCAAATTCTTTAATACTCAGCAATTCTGTAACATCATTAAATGGTAATTTTCTTTGTTTAACATGTTCAATAAATGGTTGTAATAAAGATGGTTTTTCTGTTATTTTTGCAATTTTACCAAACAACCATGTTGCAAAAACTTTCTTATCTTTTTCAGCTACACCTTCATCATAAAATTTATTCTGTACAAGGTCATACAAAGAATTTAGATTGATTTTTCCTGACTCACAAAAGAAACTCAGGCTAATTTCTGCTGGAAAATTACTTTCAATTTCTTGAAAATATAATTTTTGAGTTTTGTTTAAAATGGGCATGATTTTTTCAAGCACGAGCTGAGCAAGTGATGGAGCTGGTTCAGAAGTATCATCTTCTTTTTCAGGTTTTAATTCTTTCACAGAAATTGCTAAAGCTGATTGGCCAATACTTACCGTTGATACTGCAAAATTTATCATCTCTTCTTGCGCAAGTAGTGCCGATGAAAATCGTTTATGTTCCATACCTTTAATAAAAAACATCGAGACCATGACAGTACAAATCGAAAGCATGGCAAAAGTCATAAATAAAATAAATCCATTTTGTGGCTTTATCATGATACATCCTCATCATTGTCAGGCTTTATAGCTTGGGGCTCTGGCATAAGTTTTGGTATATTATCAACCGTTGATGGTACATAAAAATCAAGGACATATTCTCTTTCTAGTTGTTGATGAGTTTGACCAAAAACAATCTTCATTTCAATAAACTTAGGAACCGAAGCATCTCCTAAATCATTTTCGTCGTCTTCATCTTTTTCATCATTCTTCAACTGTTTCTCATCTTTTTTTATATCAGAAATTTCCCACTGCTTCACGGATCGAATAAATGGTTTTTGTTCTTCTGTAGGTTCTGATTTATCATCCGCAGAAGACTGAGCATTTTGTAGTGATTTTGCTTTCTGTTTTAAAGCTTTTTTATCGATCAAGTAATAGGTCATCTCGATTGACTTAAGTCCACTTAAAAGTTTATAAAACTTTCCTTTTTTCAAAACTTCTTCATCGATGTTTTCTGTTGGAGTTCCAATTTCTTTTCGCATTAACATGAAAAGGTTTTTATTTTCTGAATCTTTTTCAAGATGATAAACAACTCGAACAAATCTATTTTCAACGGATCCAAAAGAACGTAAACCGTTCGTGGTTAAAAACATAAGCGTATCAAGATTTTCATCTTTATTAATGCTGTAGAAATAGTTACTTTTTTTGTTTTCTTGAAGACCTGTTGATTCTTTTTTCTGTTTATCTTTTTCTGATTTTTTATTTTTTTCAAGCTGCTCTTGAGTAAACCATATTGAAGATAAACCAGAAACATCCTTTTCTAGTCGATTTTTAACCGTCAAAAGCTGTGTGTCTTCATAAATAAATCGTTCTACTCTTAGCATGTTGTGAGTAATTTGATTATAAATCTGAAATAATGTTGTAGAAATAATCGTTGATATGGCCATGACCATAACAAGTTCTATGATTGAAAAACCTGGTTTCATTTTTTAGGCACCTCGGGGATAAAAGCAAATCGATACAAAGCTCCGTAATCTTTCTGGTCACTTTTAGCAACAGCTTTCAGAAGGTACAGATTTTTAAAATCTTCGAATTTAGTTTTAGAAAAGTCAGATTTTACGGTAACCATTACTTTCATGTCAGGACTTTCAAATGATTTAAGAGTACCTTTAATGCTGTCGGTCACCGGTCCTTTTTGCTCAAACAATTCATTTAAAATATTTTTTTGACAAACAATTAACTCTTTTTGCATGTTGAGTGCAGCAATGAATTTTTGTTGAGCAATGCTAATGCGATCAAACAAATGTGCTTGTGTTAAAAATAAAGATGTTCCAAATATCGAAAGAAGAGCAATTGCTCCAACAACTTCGATAAATGACATTCCTGGTTTAAGGTGTTTGAAACCTATCATACACAAAGATCCTTGCATAAAATGGATTAATAACGAAACTAAATTTAACATCTTGCGCTACATCATCACTTTGATCAATTATGTTTGCAACAACCGGTTGGCTTGTACCGTCTGGCATAATATAAAACATGACATCGATCAATGTAGATCCTGAAGCAACTCCGTCAAGACCGTCAATGAAAAAATTTATGATCTTGAAGTTTTTTAAAAATTTAATCTCTGTAAGATAATCTTGATCATCAACTTTAGCAAATTTTTTATGTTCATTTGCTTCAATTGAAGTTGCATCATGCACGCGAATTTGTACAACTTCATTGGTAACATTGTAATAAATTTGATGTACCTTGTTTTTAATTACAGAAAGTAAAACTGCATCCTTAACAAGCATTTCAAATTTGTTTAAAAACTCTTTACGCTCTACGCCCTGTTGCTGCCTAAAGAAGTTAGGAACCACAAAGGCTCCTAACATTGAGATCAATGCAAAAACGACCATCAATTCTAAAATTGAAAATCCTGATTGATTTCTAGCTTGCATAAATTACATTTTCTTCTTTTTCTGGATCACCGTTCGAATATAATTCATAAGGTTTTTTTGATCCACGAGGATTTACTTTATAAATAACCGGTTGTTGCCAAGCATCAAGAATTTCTTGTCCTTGCATTTTATCTGGTAAGTATGAACCGTTCCAACCATTTACAGCTTCTGGTCTTTTATCAAGATCTTCTAATTTATTTGGAATGACATGAACATCCATTTTATAATCTAAAACAGCCTGGTTAACTAACTGTAATGTGTTTTGAGTTGAAGCCATATTACCTTTACCAAGTATTTTTAATAAACCTGGAGCAACAAAACTCATAATCAACATAATAATACCCAAAGAAATCATCAATTCCATGATGCTAAAACCGTGTTGTAGCGATTTGTTTTCTATCATTTTTTATCCTTTTTTTATAGATACACATATTCTAATTTTATTATTTATACATATTTAACATTGGACCCATGATCGCCATCATAATAAATCCTACTACTAAACCCATAAACACTGTCATAATTGGTCCAAGCGAAGCAGTTAATTGATCAGTTAATTCTGATAAATCATCATCATAATTTTTGGCAACAATCAATAACATTTGATCTAATTTTCCATTTTCTTCACCTGTATTAATTAAATAAATAGCAAGCGGAGGAAATATATTTGTCTCTTTTAAAAAAGAACTCATTTTACCTTGTTTTACAATTTTTTCTTTTGCATCTTCAAGCGCATTTAATAAAATTTTATTTTGAATTATATTGCACACAATATCAAGCGCTGGTGCTAAATTAACACCATTCTCTAACAACATGCCAAGCGTACTCGAAAATTGTACGACGGCACTTGTTCTTGCAAAATACCCGATCATTGGAGTGTGTAGTTTCAAATAATCTAAAGTATATTGTCCCTTTTTTGTTGACGCCCAATAAGCAAAAGCAATAGTAAGAGCTGTGAAAACTTCCAAAATGATTAAATAATGATTGATCAATGCATCTGACATAGCCATTAAAACAATTGTTGATGTTGGCAAACCTCCCGACATTTTACCAATGACACTAACCATGCCCGGAACAACGCCCACCATTAAACCAATTGTAATGACCAGAATAATAAAAAGTTGAAATAATGGATATGACAATGCGCCAGATATCTTTTTACGCAAAGCTTCTTGCCGCTCAAGATAATCAACTAATTTATCTAAAATTACTTCGAGCCGTCCACTTGCTTCACCCGCACGTACAAGCTGTACATAAATAATAGTGAATGTGTCTGGGTAATTTTCGAGTCCATCTGCAAGCGAAGCCCCTTCTTTGATTCCATCTTTTACAGAAACTAAAATTGAATGTAATTTACCTTTAAACTGGTCTGTTAATAGTTCAAGCGCTTGCAACAAAGGAACACCCGATCTTAACATAACACCAAGTTGCTTTGTGAAAAAAACCAGGTCTTTAAAGGCAACTTTACTCTGGAAAAGATTACCAAAAAAATATTTAAATGTTGAAATATCTTTATAAAGCGAAATAGAAATTGGGTACATTTTCTTTGAACTTAATTCAACTCGAACATCTACAGAGGATACTGCATCAATTTGTCCGGATACCTGTTTTCCTGCTTTCGTAAGAGCTTTATAAACGTAAAGTGCCATGTAATCCTTATATGCTAAATATATTTTTTATATATTTGCCAATAGTATCTTTTTGAGTATATTGCTTATTATACAGCTTTTATCATAAAGGAAACTATAATGCAAAAAAACTATATGCTGATGGTTTGCATGATGTTGAGTATACAGAGCACTTTACAAGTTGCAACTGATTTTCAACCCATGGTTATAAAACCAACCTTAGCAATGCCAGAATTTTTAGAAACACCTTGCACAGGAATTAATTTGGATCTCTTTCCATACTTTCTACGGCCAATTAATTTTTCTCAAGAAGGAATATCTTATTACTTTAAACACACTTATAATCATGAAAAATATTCTGAATATTTACCGTACAATCTTTCACACATGGTGCAGTTTTTAGAATTTGGTCAAGAACATGACCAGCCCGAACAGTATGCAAAATCGATTATAAAACTTTTTTTACAAAAAATAAAATCTTGTGATTTTGTAAACTCATACAGTCTTTTAACTGCAATGCCACAACTTGCTGATGCATTTGAACCATACATTGTAAAAAAAGAATATTCATTTATGGGAGAGTTACAAAAAAGCCTCAAGGTTCGTTTCTCTAATATATTTTCGACATATTCATCATACTTTCAAAAAAGTCCTGATGCTTTTTTAGATGCATTGTCAGAACAAATTGCAAAAAAAACAAACGAAGTACAAACACAACAACATATTGATGTCGAACATGTCAGAAAAGATATTTTACGATTTCTTGAAATCTGTATGAATAAACTTATTTGGTCACCCGAAGAAGGTTATAATGCATGGATATCAATCAATGAACTTGCAGATCAATCACATATATTTTTAGAAAAAAAATTAATTACGGACATTGATGCTCTTGATGATTTACACTGGTCACTCATTCATCGGTTCTGCTACTTTATGGATATTGCGCAACAAGATATAAGCCAAGAAATCTTTATACAAATCATAAATGATATTCACACCCAGGATTTAACATTGATTCAAATCGAAGAGCAAGAAGATCTTTTAACAACAAAAAAAGATTATCTATTGCAGAAGATTAAAAACTATTGTCCTTATACATTTCCTAAACCTAAAGAATTTGAAGTTATAGAGCTCGATCCAGAACCAATAATTACAATATAGTTTTGACTATACGTACCACAAGAAGTACAATCACACTATAAACAGAATAAAGTTTATTGTTTTTATATGCGCTCATCATCATAGCAAAAATAAAAGGTTTTTTATGTATAAAAAAATAGTGATAATGCTTCTTGGCTTTTATGGTTCAAATCTACAAACAAGTGAATTTTCAAATAAAAGCAGAACCAATTCTTTACAAAATTTCATCAAAAAAGAACAAGAATATATTCGCCTTATATATGATAACCCTTCAGGTGAAATTTCTTCTATTGAAAAATATTTTATATTAAAAGCAAGTTTAATAAACTTGAATTTCAACATAACAAAGATAGATAATCTTTGGTCTATAAATGATAGAATGGGTCTAAAAGTCCATGAAATTGCGTTTCATTTAACTCGTTTACAATATATTGTAAATAGCCTAAAAGAATATGATGAAATAGAGGTAGAGTTACATGAAATAGAACTTTATCCTACGATAGAAGGTTTATCATCTTTTGATGAAACTCACAAGACTAAAGAAACTGATGTTGATCAACGTATAAAACATCTACAGAAAGAAATGCAAACACATTTAACGACGCTTCAAGAAGCTTTATTTCATCAAGGTTCTAAATTAGAAACCGACTCATCTTTAGATAATAAAGAGCTTGAACAATACCTATAAATTCTCATGTTTAATTCAAAAAAAACAAACTAAGCTTTTAGCATCTAATTAAAAGATAATTATAGTTGTTTTTTGCTTTAAAAATTAATTGGCAAGATCTTAATAACGACTTACCAATGGTTACATCAGAATGATAAATTATGGTTAAGTGCTTTTATTTTAATTAATTTTTTTCTTTGACTATGCATAAAATAATCTGTAAATTTGAGCTGCGATTTGAATCAAATTATTATCAAAACTCATGCTTTATCGATGAAGGATTATTATGTACAACAAATCAATATTAACTTTTTTAATTTTTGCCTGCTTAAATCTACAAGCTAGCCAACCTTTATCTTACACTAAAAATAATGAAGCAATTTCTGCTGATCAATTACATAAAATAATTATGCATTCACATCTCACTAACTGGATTGCTAATAAATTATTTGAAGACTCTTTAAATGCTGGTCAAAGTGGTTCTTCTTCTAAACTAAAAATTCATTTATTAAAAAAATCATTAAAAAAAATGAATGAATCTCTCGTAAAAATTAACACCTGCCAAAAAACAGACCAAAGACTTTTAAGTAAAGCAAATGAAGCTGAGCTTCTTTTGCTTGGATTAAAATTTTCTGCAAGCACGATAGAAGAATTCATTGAAAACAGTAATGAATATAAATCATCAGTGTCTTCTTCTACAGAAAAATCAAAATCATCTACGCCTGAGGCTGAAGAGCTTGTAATTGATACTCGTATAGAATCACTTAAGGAGATGGCAACAACTCGTTTATCCGCGCTTAAACTTAGACAGGAATCTCTTTCTGATTTTGACAGACAAGATTCATCTGATACAGAAAGTGTAAAAATATAAGCAAAAAACATCTTACTGTATAAAATGAAAGTTTTTAATGTATAAAAAGTTAATATTAACCATAATGATTTTCAGTTGTTACAAACTCAAAGCTAGTCAACGCGTATCTGATACTACTGACAGACAAAGAATAAAATCTGCCATTGCTGTACCTTTGTTAGATAGCATACTAACTGAGTCTTTACAAAAGAATCAAAGTATTTGCTCTTCTGAAGTTAAAATTAAAATATTAAAAACATCTTTAGATAGAATCAATAGCTCTCTGCATGAAATTAATAGAGCGCGCGGAGTGGAGAGTAGGGTTAGATATAAAACAAATGAATCTGCAGGTCTTATTGCTGCCTTACAATATTCTTCAGATACAATAGATGAATACAATCAAGAAAAAGAATCTCTTGCTCTTTTAATGCATTATTATACTTCTAACTGCTTTTTATGTTGTTGTCGTCAAGGAGCAAATTCTGAAGAAACCACAATTGACGATGATATTACATTTCTTAGAAAAAAAGTAACTGATCGCTTATTGGTTCTAGACAAATCACTGTACAAACATTCCCTGCCAGAATATTCATCTGAAATAATTGAACATAAATCTGACCATGTTGAACAAAAAATTGAAAGATAATTACCACTGTTTTTCAAAATAAGAGGCCTGTAACTCAATGTTGTTACAGGCCTCTTTAAAATTAACAAAGATTAATTAATTTCAATCTAGTTCTGCAAATTGCCAAATATTTACAATCTGATATTATCTAATTGTAACAATGACAATAAAAAAATATCAAGGCATGAGTATATGAAACTATCAAAAACTGCATTTTATTTAATCTTTGCATTAAATTTTAGCAACATACATGGACTTATTCCAGACTCTTCAACGATTAAACCTGATTCTCTTGGTCAGCAAACAGCTACTTTACAGGAAATAATACAGCAACAAAATGCACAAATTTCTCAACTAGAACAAAGTAGCATTCAGTCTCAACATTCTTTGGCTTTGGCAATAACAGATAATCAATCTGTTCTTCAACCATGTATAGCTAATTTAAATGTAAGCAATCAAAGCCTCACTTCTCAAAATTTGATTTTACAAGAAGAGAGCAGAAGATTAGCAGTTGATAACCAAACTAGAAATTCTGAGAATAGAAGTTTGCAACAAGGAAATATAAAATTAGAAAGAAAAAATGAATCATATAAAACCATTGCTGCAACAGCTGCTTTAATTGGGCTCATTGATCCATTAGAAAAGGATATTTATAAAGAAAAAGGTCTTTCTGTATCTGAGATTGATAAAAAAATGGTTGGAGAGCGACTTTTTGCTTGTACTATTGCATGCATAACACAACAATATTGGGTCGCGATTCCATGCATTTTTTCAATTATCAAAATAAATATCGATAGACACTTCAAAAACAAAAAGTCATAAGATATTTTTCGACCATTGAATGAATTGTGCGCAAACTGAACTTCAATTACCAATTTTTCACTAATGATTTTTTTATGATAGCACGATTCGCTTAAATGATTGTATCTCTTTTTCAATGATATCACATCTTATTTCTTTCTGTTTTTAAAAACTCAACTTAATAATGCAACGGCAATTTTTTAGCTTTTATTTATATTCTTATCTAAGAAAAAAATGATTTGAAAATTCTAAAGGCGCTTATAGCACTTAATCGTTACAATCACCTTTTTCAGCAAAATAACAACAAGGCCGAAACCAAAAAAAAAAAAAAAAAAAAAAAAAAAAAAAAAAAAAAAAAAAAAAAAAAACAAAAAAGCAAAAAAAAAAAAAAAAAAAAAAAAAAGCAACTAAGCCCTATTGAAAGTAAATTTAAAATTTAAAATCATTGACTATTTGAAACTAAGTTCATTATTCTTTAATTAAATAGAAAAGTATCTTTTAAATGGTAAAAATAAGGTAAAGAATATGCAAAACATCAAAAAATCATTTTTATGGTTGACTATCATTGGTCTATTTTTCATTTCAGACAGACAATTGCAGGCATCGTCTAATACTTTTTTAAAAAAAACAATACAGGAACAGCTTGTTGCTGCTTATAATTATAGTAAGCAAAAATTATCTCAAGCAAAAAACTATATGTTTCAGGAAGATTTAAATGAAGGCATTCCAGACATTAATCATTTTATAAAATTAGTAAGCCCAGATGATATTATTGGTGATTTAGATGAATTTAGAGATGATTTTGAACCAATAGAAATAGATGGTATCGTTTCTTATTTAGAAGACAATAAAAGTAATGAATCTCATGGTTTTATTATAAATGAAAATGGTAATTATTCACAATTATTGGTAAAATTAATTGCAAAAAAAGCCCGAGCTCACTACTTTGAGGTTCAAGGTGATTCATTTCAATCTGATGGTTTAGCTAAAATTAATAAACTTTTTGAAAAAGCAGAAGAGATGAGTCCTTCAGTTATCTTTATTTCGAATGTTGAGTGGCTTGAATACATCAATGAATCAGATATAGCTTGTCTATCAGCAGAACAAGCTCTATTTCTAGAAAAAATGAAAGATTTAGAACAAAGCAATGATCAAATCATCGTTTTCGGAGAAATTGGTGAGAACGAACTTTATGACGACCATGAAAATCAAGTTCTTTTAGATAGTTTAGCAACCTTAGAATTCAACAAATCAATTAAATTAACGTCGCTATTGAGCAATGAGTATAAATTAGATGAAAATCAAATTATTGCATTCTTAACAAACAATCCTCTTCATGTTAAATTTTCAGATAATATTAATTTTACTACATTTGCTCGATTGATTATTAAATCATATGATTTTGATTCATTAATTTACCCAAAAACTCAATATGATTTAAATTATATAGCTAGCACTGCCCAAAAACTAGCTTTAAAAGAAGGTTCTACTGTCACAACTAACCAACACCTTGAAGAAGCTGCTTATCTTTTTGTTTCAAGATATCAAGAAGATGATATTGATTATGATTCAGCAATTCACGAAGCTGGTCATGCTGTTGTAGGGTTACACCTTACTTCTGGGGCTCAAGTGATGCACAGCATATCAATACAACACAATTTAACTGTAGGTTTACCTATTGTTCAAGGTGGTAATAGAATATCTAATCTATTATCAATAGATGATTATAAAAATAATATAACTTTTTTATTTGCTGGTATAGTAGCTGAGCAAATATTAGGACCTAAAAAATTATTTTTGAATTATTTTAAACCTAAAAAATTAAGTGTATCTGAATTTTTATCACCTGAACCTGAAAATGATCTATTGGAACTGTTTCTAGATGGTGAACTCATTAATAAATGCATAGATGCAATAATAAGTTATAAACTTACTGATAAATCAAAGAATTATATATTAGAAGAATGCTATCAAAAGGCAGTCACACTCATTACCAAGTATAAAGATGAAGTAAAAAAAGTTGCAAAGCTATTAATTAAAAAACATAATATTTCTGGTGATGATTTGTATGATCTTCTTGATATTAACAAACCACTGTATGACTTTGAATCAGGCCCGTTACCAAAAAATTTGGTTGAAAATTATAAGCTACGTGGAGACTATGATAAGTTAATAAAAACTCCACTATAATTATTTGTGAATAAACTATTTCAATTACATAATATGATTATTAACAAAGATTTCTGTAGCATTTCATGAAATATTTTGTCTTAGTTTTTTATAAAAAACTAAGACAAAATAAATACAAATTATCAATGATGCTCATATCAACCTTCTGCTTTTACAAGAAGAGAGCAGAAGGTTAGCAGTTGACAACCAAACTAGAAGTTCTGAAAGTAGAAGTTTACTGCAATCAAATATAAAATTATAAAGAAAAAATGAGTCATATAAAACCATTGCTATAACAGCAATTTTAATTGGGCTCATTGATCCGTTAGAAAAGGATATTTATAAAGAAAAAAGTATTTCTATATCTGATATTGATAAAAAAATGGTTGGAGAGCTACTTTTTGCTTGTACTATTGCATGCATAATACAACAATATTGGGCCGCGATTCCATGCGTTTTTTCAATTATCAAAATAAAGATCGATAAGCACTTCGAAAATAAAAAATCTTAAATTGTATCGTATAAAAAATTAAAGACAGTATACTTAGATTCTAAAGTAGATGTAGTAAGGTGCAGTAATAATAATCTCTTCAATAAACAATCATTGAAAAAGGCCAATCAATGAAAAGCTACAACTCTATTTTTTTAATACTTTTTTGCGTAATGAATATAAATAAAATTTATTCATCAGAATCAAAAAAAGCAAGTAATCATGGTGTTCCTACTTTAGATTTTAAAACGATAGAAAGAGAAAGTTATATTGAACCTCTTTTCATTACTCCAATAATTACACCACGAGGACCTGTGCAAAAATACCGTAAAAGACTTGATTTAAGTCGTATCTTAAACCTCGTTCCATTTAAAGCAGAAAATTTCGATGACTCTGATTGCGATTCTGATTTTAATAAAAAACAAAATTCAAGTCCCAGAAAGCCCCCTCTTAGGAAATTAGATTCTCATAAAAATTCTGCAAAAAAATAAAACAAGTATTTATATAAAAAAAGAAGCAAAATTTATTTTTAAATTTTGCTTCTTTTTTTATATAAAATTATTAAAAATCAAGTGAGAGTTGCATACCAACTGAACTTGCAAGAGTCGCAAATGATCCATTAAATGGTAAGTTTAAGAATATTGATGCTTGTGGATGTATTTTATCACGCTTTTCTAAAAATCCTGAATCGAAGGATAAGAAGAAAATCATATTATGAGTTGTCATCTCATCTAATCTTTTGTTTGTATTTAACAATTCATAGTTAAAGCCTGATCTATCAACCGAGATAGTATCAACTCCCTTGTTGTAATATTCATACGCAACTTTAAATGAAAGTCCCTTGGCAATACCGTAGGCCTGAGCATACAAGTTAAATAATTGTGTAATCCCATAATCTTTATAGGTTGGTACTAACTGCGGAAACAGTAATGAGGTTTGTTGTTTAAAGCTTGGAACCCTTCGCAACATTTCATTCCCCCAAATGTAACTAAATTCTCCTCTGAACCCACATTGAAAGTAACGGCCAAGGTTAATGTCTAAACCACCACCAAAAGGTAATGTCATTGATCCATCTGCACCAAAGGGCACAGACATAACATTATCACTTGCTACAAATCCTGTAGGAAACGTTAGCCCAAGACGACCATGAACTCTTACGTTACGTAACAAGGTTCGTCCTTGTGGAAAATCACAAATGTAATCAAGAAGCATAAGAAGGTCGCCAATACCAGCTTCATTCCAATTACTAAGATTTAAACCAAACAAGTTTTTTGCATCAGAAATAAAATCATTTACCAGTTCAGTTTCTATAGCTTGACCTGCAAACGTTGTATTATTTCCGGTGTAAGCCCAAGTTACATTCGAAAGTTGTACTTTGTAAACTGGCAATGCAAATTTAAAGAAACAGTGATTATGAAACATGTATGTTCCAAAGAATGCAAATTGAGACCCATTAAAATCTCCTGTGGGTGTAAACAAACCATTCTCACTATTATTAACACCGCCACCAGATCCACCAGCCAAAGAATTTATAAACTGACTCGACTTATCAGATGTTCCAGTTCCCTGGTAAAGCCCTAAAACATTTTGCTGAGTTTCATAGATTTGCATTGCATTAACAAGATTTCCATCTTCATCAAATGAATTTGTATCATAACTCAATTGTGTCATGATGCCCCACTGAAACTTTGCAGAATTCTTAATATTATACATAGCAACAACTGGTTCTGGTTCAATCATAAAGTTAAACGGCTTTAAGAAGCCCAAAGGGGTCGACTTAAGCAATGGAGTTATCATCATTAAAGTTAAAATTAAAATATTTTTTTTCATGGGCAAGTGTCCTTTTTCGTCTGTATTTTTTATGAGTCAGTCAATAAACCAAAACTGGTTGCCATCATTAAACACCCAGATCCATAATCTCGCAATATTGAGGTAACACCAAGTGAATTAAGAACAGACGCTATAGATATGTCACTTGTGCTGTTATCTAACAAATATTGTCTAGAAGATCTTCCTGCTTGTAAAGTATATTGCATATATTTTACAATTGGAGGAATTGTTCCAATTCGATATGATGTTACAAAACCAAGCGAACCGTCAATAAATAAATTATTACTCATATAATCATAAATAATAAGTGGTCCATTTACACCTTCAAACAACTGGTCTTGAATTGGTTCAATCACACCATCAGTAATCGTAAATCGATTTAACTGTGCTTGCTGAAAAGTGAAATCTGTCGAAAGAACATATAAATTACTTTTAAATTTAAAGCTATCATGAGAGTTTATTCCAGCTGATGTCGTAACCATTCTAGAAATTGATGGTAAACCTTGTGGAACTGGGATAGATACTGGTGCTGCTGGAGTAGCTGTTGATGCATCAACAGAATACATACCTGTTGTTGTTCCTAGCAAAACTAAACCATCACTTACTAATAAATCTAAGAAATAGGCATTTGTATTAATGTCGTTTGATTGCACAACAACCTGTCGAGCTAAGGCTGTAGGAGTATCCAATTTAAATTTATCTGGATCTAATGCAATTCTATAAACACATTGATGAGTCATTAAATATATATAACTTTCATCTGCAACAATTTTTTTAACAAACTTAAATGTTCCCAATGTTTTACAACTTTTGCCTGTTGCAAGCAAAGAAACATCAAGACCTGCGAAAGTATCATTAAAAGTTACACCCAAAATATCTTCTGAATAAACAGACAATCCTTGATCTCCACCCATAAACAACCAATGGTTTTCGCTTGTATCGCTTGCAAAAGCTGCTGTAACGACAGACCCTATATCCAGCCCATTAGAAGAGTTACTTAAAATCATGGTTGGTTGCGTAACATCGATTTTAAAGTCACCGCCTTGAACGCTTCCAGTCTGAGAAATTACCACAGACTTATTACCGGTTGCCATGACAAGGGAATACTCGACACCGACATCAAAAAATCCTGGAGTTGTTGGCGATACTGATACAAGTCCCTGAACTCCACCACTCGTTGATGGCATTGCCGAATTAATCGATCCAATAAAATTCGTAAGATCAGTTGTCTTGTTCCAAGTCGTTTGTTCAATAACATTTGAAGTTGCTCCACTAACGAACATTGTTGAATCTGTTAAGCGATTTTTTACAGAAAATAATATTTGATCATCGGTGCCCGCAACTCGTTTCCATGGAGTCCATGCCATTATTCTTCCATGTTTATCAAACAAAGCTTGTGATTTATAGATACCAGGAACCGAATCGCCTGTATTTGATTTAATTGTAACATAAACAGAATCGCCATGAGCTGTTAACTGTTCAATATACTGACCTAAAGCAACTGGTGCAGCGCTTCTACCTACAAGAATTCTATGAATAACTGACGCTGAGGCACTACGTATATCTATTTCAGCTGCAGCATCAATAACTTTTGCAAATCCTTGTGTGCGATAGACGCTTCCAACAATCTTAAAGTTTTGGACAATTGCTTCATCTGCAATGGGATCTGCTCCACCAAGTTGTGCGATCATGCCATACTCACTCGCATCTGTTGATTCTGTTACCATCGGCATTGCATAAATAGATTGATTTTCAATGTTGTTATTACGAGCAACAAGAAGATATGATAACCCTGTTGATGTCGTTGTCGTGGTAATATTTCTAATAACCACCTGATTATTAGTCGGAACAGAAACTGTTGTATGTAAGCCAGCGCTAGCAACGGCATCTGGTAAAACTTGCCCAAATACTAAACTTGCAGGATCTGTTACTGCTGTAGCTGTAAACAACCCAACTGCTTGACCGGCAACGGCATGTGCCAGTACATCAAGCCCAACATACATAAAGCTCGTTGATGGAAACATAGAAACCGGTGTTCCTATTCCCGCAAGATCATCGCCTCCTGCAATTAAAACTGGAGTGTCAACTTCAATTAATTTTTGTACTGAAGTCGTTAAGTAATCATATACAGTCGCAATACCTCCAACCGTAATTGTTTCGGTTTTTTTTGATGCAAAAGTAATGGTCGAATCAGTTCCCCCGGTTCCAAAGTCACCTTTTGAATGAGCTATTAATAAAGAAAGAGAACCAATACCCCCAATAAGCTTGGTTTCATTATTAAGACCTAGATCTAATTGATTAATAACAGAACTACCATTTGAAGAGGTTGTTCCATTACCATCATAAAAAGTAACACTTTGTAGGTAATTAACATATCGCGGTAAAGCTGTATCCACGAGAACTACATTTGTTCCCAATAAAGTAAGAGAACTATATGATTTTTTCCATAATGGACTTGTTTGCAATGAACCTACCGTGAGATTTGTACCATCGAAACTTGTAACAGTTGATTTTTCTGTAAGATATGGATAGGCAGTTAAAACAGCTGAGCTTGTCCCATCAATACCAATAAATGGTGTATACGCTAATCCATATTTTGCAACTTCATCTTCCTTAGCCGAAAGATCTTCTCCGCTTGCACTCCACACAAAGAGACCAGTAGAATTGTAAATTGCTGATCCAATTGAAAAACTAAACGTTTCATCTGTCGTAATTCCATCACCAACAGCAATTTTTGCTTGCATGCCTGATGTTGCAATACACAAAAAACTGATCATCATAAACTTTTTTATCACGATACAACACTCCCATGCAGTTAATCCATTCGAAATGGAATTTTTACGTCTTTCAAAACACCTTGCGACTTTTCTACTTGAAACAATCGCATATTAATTGTATAATTAATACTGTCAGTCTACACATTTTTTTAAAAATTAGATCCTATGCATACAAAAATTTTCTCAGCAACTCCAATCGGAATTAATGCTCATCTTGTTGATGTTGAGGTTGACTTATCGTTTGGCCTCATAAACTTTTTCATTGTCGGACTTCCAGATACTGCAATCAAAGAAAGTCGCCAGCGAATTCAGACAGCTTTAAAAAATTCTGGAATCAAACTACCAGAAAGAAAAATCACTGTTAATCTTGCGCCTGCAAGCCTTAAAAAGGAAGGTACGCTTTTTGATCTTCCGATTGCAATAGGCATTTTACAAGCTTGTAAATATCTGCAAATGGATGCAACTTTTCTGGAAGAAACGCTTTTTATCGGCGAACTCTCACTTGACGGTAGTATCAAATCTATCAATGGTGCTTTGCCAATAGCATATGATGGGCATAAGCTTAATAAAAAACGAATCATTTTACCAGAAGAAAATGCTCATGAAGCTGCGCTTATTCGATCGATTCAGGTCATTGGTGTAAAAAACCTTGTAGAGCTTATTTACTACTTACGTAAAGAGCAACCAATAGCACCTACTATTACCGACTTTAAAGGCTATGTTAAATCAAAAAAAACAACTGATCTTGATTTTGCAGATGTTAAAGGCCAACAGTATGCAAAACGTGCCTTACAAATTGCTGCAGCTGGACGTCATAATATTTTGTTTGCTGGTCCTCCAGGATCTGGTAAAACAATGTTAGCCAAGCGATTGCCCACAATTATGCCTGACATGACTTTTGATGAAGCTATTTCAGCAAGTAAGGTTTATTCGATAAGTGGAAAACTTAACAGCCAACCATTAATAACACAACGTCCATTTCGTAATCCGCATCACACAATTTCTCAAGCTGGTTTAATTGGTGGTGGAACTTATCCTAAACCTGGTGAAGTAAGCCTTGCTCACAATGGAATTCTATTTTTAGATGAATTTACAGAATTTAAACGAGACACCCTTGAAGCTCTACGACAACCTCTCGAAAACAGAGTTGTAGAAATTGCTCGTGTACAACAATCAGTAGCATTTCCAGCATCATTTCTACTCGTTGCAGCACTTAATCCTTGCCCGTGTGGTTACTTGGGAGATTCGAAAAAAGCATGTGTTTGTTCACCGATGCAAATTCAGAAATATAAAGATAAATTATCCGGGCCACTGTTAGACCGTATCGATATCAAAGTCACCGTAACATCTGTTTCATATGATGATGCACAAGCAACGAGAACAGTTGACGCTGTTTCTTCAGAAAAACTAAAAGTTGGTGTTGCCCAGGCCCTACAAATGCAACAAAAGCGATTTGGGGTGGAAGATAAATCTAATAGCATGATGAACGCAAACGATGTAGAAATTTTTTGCAAGCTAACACCACAAGCAGAGGAATTGCTCAAGCAAGCTTTTATAAAATTAAGTATGAGCATGCGAGGCTATCACAAAACGTTAAAAGTTGCTCGTACTATTGCTGACATTGAACAAGCTGAATTAATAGAAGTGAAGCATATTCAAGAAGCGATTATTTATAAATCATAAAAAACAATGGTACCCATTTTTCAAAAAATAAAATGATGATAAAATTGTTTTATATCTCAATTTTCATGCTCTCAGCTACTCCATTATTTACAATGTTTAATTGTTGTAAATCAAACAAAGCAGTTTCACGCTCAACAAATAGACAAATGAATTTAGATGAACTAATTGATGCAAAAAAGACACAAAAAAGTTATTCTTAATTAAACTCCTTGCGATCAAATACAGAAAGTAGCACAACTACTTTGCAAGACCAAGTTATTGAAGACAAGATAGAAATGAAGCATTTTTCAAGAGAAGCTTCTTTAGCTCAAAGAGCTAAAAAACAATAAAGTTATACCTCAATAAAACAAAAATTCTTTTAAGTAATAGGAAAACATCATGAAAAACTTTGTATCAACATATAGAGTTATAACTCTATTGTTACTACCTCTCACTATATTTAGTTCACAAACACCACAAGAAAGTGTAACTCCAGTTACACCAACTAAAGTTATATCTAAAATAATTGCTAAAAAATACAGCTCTTGCATGGAAAATGCAAACACCCCAAGCCTGTGTTTAGATATTCTTGCAAAAGATATTCAATACTGCTTAAATGGTAAAAAAAATTCTACGACACCTCAAGTTATAACCGACCCAACTTACTCACCCGATTCTTCATCATAAAACTCTATTGTAAACTTTGTCATAATTAATATTTTATGACAAAGTTTACAATAGAGCAATAAAGATTTGACATTACTGCTATTTGTCTATATATTTAAATAGTGATGTAGATAAAGCATTCAAATGTTTTTACATATCATTCTTAATTGAAAATAAAATATACCGCGGGGTGGAGCAGTCTGGTAGCTCGTTGGGCTCATAACCCAAAGGTCGTTGGTTCGAATCCAGCCCCCGCAACCAAATTAAAAAAAAGTCGGATTAGAATAAATTTCTAATCCGACTTTTTTTGTTATATTTCACTTTTCAAAAAAGTTTATTTATATTTTATTCTTTAATCTAAATAAGAAAATGAAACTCCAAATAATTTTCTGCTTGCATGTAAAACAAAGAAAAAAGCCCCTGCTAATGGACCAAACCAGATCCAAAAACCAAAACTGTGTAAAAAGAAATATGGATTAAGGTCCAAGCTCATTGGCCCAAAACCAATAATCAAAGAAAATGTTAAGCTACTAATGATACGAGAAACAATCGTAGCAAAAGTCATAAAAACAGCTCCGACAAACATTAATTGTAAAATGTAATTACGCAAAAGCTTAGAAAGATCAGCAAAGTTAAAATTGATTTTAAAATAATAAGCTAAAATCATAATAAATATGATAACGCGAATCCCTGCTGATAAACTGGTTGCCAGGGCTAATCCCATACCACCATACATTCCAATCAAAACTTGGTTCATATAATAATTCAAAGCGGTTGTTACAATAGCAACTACCGTTGCAATACCAGTTGAACGTAGTGCATAAAATGCATTTAATAGAATTTTTTCTAATGCAAAAAATGTTAACCCAACAAGATAAGCGTTCAGGTTCGATTGTGCCTGAAAAACATGTGCTATCGTAAACTTATTAGAAAAAAACATTGATTCAAATATTTCACGAGAAGAGTAAAACATAACCATCATGATTGGTAGCATAATCCACGTAATAAATTTAACTGCCTCAGCTAAATAAATTCCCAACTCTTTTTTACTATGATCAATTCGTGAAAAATGTGGCAACAAAACCATCGATAATGATGTTGCGATGACACCTAGAGGAATGTTAAGAAACTGATAAGCATAACGCAACAATGAAAGCGTTCCGCTATGTAATGATGATGCAAAGCGAGAGTCGATTAAAAAGTTAATTTCACCAATACCAACACTTAATATGCATGGTAACAATTGTAATAAAACATGCTGCAAGGCAAGCCAATCTTCTTTTTCTGGAAGTTTAAATTTAAAATTGTAAGCCGCACAAACCCATAAATGTATAAACATATTAATTATTGATGCATAAATCATGGTCCAACAAAAGGTCTCAACCGACCATGAAAAATAAAGTGATAATAGTAAAAATCCAACATACATACAGTTTAAAACTGCAGGTGCAATTCCCGGCAACAACAGTCTATGTGTTGCTTGTAAGGCTGCAGCTAAAATAGAGCTTGAAGATAAAAATAGAATAAAAGGAGCTAATATTTTAACATATTGCGCACTTGTTTTTAATAAATCTTCACTTGCGCTTGGTGCTGAAAAATGAACAATCCAATCTGCTTGCCAGCTAATACCAACAACTAATAATACAACAAGAAGCTCGATCATAAAAAATGATAAGGTTAAAAGTCTGTTGATTCCATTTTCACCATCTTTACGCTCAGCATGAATCAATGCCGGAACCAAAACTGATGACAATGCACCTTCTGCAAATACTTTCCGTAATGAATTTGGTATACGAAGTGCTATGAAAAAAGCATCTGAAACTGCTCCGATTCCAAAAAACTGAATCATCAGAACTTCTCTGATGTAAGCAAAAAATCTACTTAAGAGTGTGGAGCTTCCAATACCAACCGTCTTTTTTATAATAGAACGAGACATGTTTTATACCCTTAAATTTTTTCTATTTTTTTATTTAAAACTCGTAGCATAATTTGCATACGTTCTGCAATTTGCTGATTGTGGGTACTTATAATTAAGCCCATGTCATATTTTTTTTGATAATGTAATAATAAATCAATCACCTGCGTGCTCGATTCTTCATCTAAATTTCCCGTAGGTTCGTCTACCAATAAAAACTGAGGAACAATGAAAATTGCACGTAAAATAGCGATCCGTTGCTGCTGCCCACCAGAAAGCATTGCTGGATATGCATCTGCTTTATCGAACAATCCAACTTCTTTTAAAAGATCATACGCATGTTCATAACTTTTTTCTGTTACCTGATTTGTTAAAATAGCCTTAAGCATAACATTTTCTAAAATTGTTAATTCGGCTAAAAGTGATGCTTGCTGAAAAACAAGACTTATATTTTTCTGAAAAAACTGAGCCCGTGCTTCAGGTTTAAATGATGATAACGCAACACCATCAAACAAAACCTCTCCGCTCGTTGGTAGATCGATTCCGGCAAGTAAGTGTATGCATGTTGATTTCCCACTACCCGAAGCTCCCATGATTGCATAAGAAGTCCCTTGTACAAAATCTATAGAAATATCATCAAAAACCTCAACTTTATCAAGTTGTGTGTATGACTTATAAATATGTTGCATTGATAATTGTAAACTCAATTGATGCTCCCAAAAAAATATAAAATGACTTAATCTATTGTAACTATTTTTTTATTTTTCGCATTAAAAACAACTTTATTTCAAGAAAAAATCCCACTTTTAAAGGTAGGGTTTTTTCTTGAAATAATTCAAAATATTTCTTTTTTGATATTTCAATTCTTATGCATCAACATCTACCATCATTCTTAATATTTTATCACCATTCATTTTTTTCATCATAAACGCCATCTCTAATGGAGTTGAATCATCTGGATCACCGGTTAAATTAATATCTGCACCTCTATCAATTAATACTTGTGCAACCTCATCCAAATTATTTACAACCGCTCCCCACAATGGAGTATGCCCAAGATCATCAATTGCATTAACGTCTAAACCTCTATCAATTAATAAATTTGCAACCTTGTAACCATCTGCAGAAAACAATAGAGTTTGCCCAAATTTATTATTCGTTGAATTAATATCTGCACCTAAATGAATCAACAAAAGTGTTACATAATATAAATCTTCATTTGCGGCTTGCATTAAAAGAGTTGTTAATAAAGCGTAGTGTTGAGAGAAAGGAGTTGCTTCATGTATGTATATTTTAAAATCTAGAGAATTAAACATATCTACATGCCTAATAACATACATAAAGATAGATAACTCATTATCTCCTGGATAAGTTAAAGAACTTTTTTCTATCCAGGATTCTTTAATTTCTGGCTCAGTTAAATTAAGAAAATCAATGTCTATTTTATTTGTTATAACACCCTCTAAAGTTTCTTTAAATCGTGGAGTACAAGCATCTACAACAAAATGCTCTGCTTCATTTTTTAATCTATTTATTATATAAAACTCTTCTTTAAACCCTTGTGATCGTAACTCTTTTGTGAATTTTTCCTGCATGAAATTTTGAAAATCTACCATTCCAATTAAATCAAATCCTTGAGCTATAACCGGAAAAGCTCTGCTCCATTGGTATTCAACTCCTCGTCGATCATACACGTCAAGATAATTTAAATATTCAAGTTCATCTCCTGATTTTGCTTGATGTGCAGTACCGCTATCAAAGTCAGCTTGCATGGTCGCGATTAAATTTTTTTCTGTAGGAGCCTTAGGCTCATCACTCCACCACCAAAATGACATCAAAGGTGTCTTTATCAAAAAAACAAAAACGATAAGACCTGTGATTTTATATTTGCTACTCATAAAGTTCCTAAGGTATAAATTTCAATTTATCAATCATATAAAACATTTAAAATACTTAAAATTCAAACTTGAAACAAATTTAAACCTTTTCAACCTTTTTTTTCAAGAGTTTTTTAGTCTTTGATAAAACAAATCAAAATCTAGGGCTTTATTTATAAAAAGATGATAACAAAAAGATATGACACGAAGCCAAACCAACTGAATTATTACAAAATATATTGTTTTTAGACTTTCGACTCCCTAAGCTAAAGAAAAAACAACAACAATGTAATTGAGGATTTTTTCCACAAACTAAGGGGGAGGGGTAGAAATGGAAACAAATATCAAAAGCAATCCTGTAACAGAGATCATGTCGCAAACAATTCCTATAGTACCGGCTATAGATGTTATTGTTTTTCCACATATGATTGTACCTTTGCTCGTTGTTGACGAGCGAATAATTCAAGGCATTAACCATGCACTTAATGGGCAGAAAATGGTTTTGTTGCTTTCTGCTAAAAGTTACGATGAAGATGTTTCTCCGGAAGTTGAAACTGAAAATCTTTATAGAGTTGGTACTGTAGCATCTATAATGAGAGTTATCAACGTCCCAGAAGGAGGAGTTAAAATTTTAATCCAGGGGATATGTCGAGCTGCTGTAGAAGACATAAACACTGTTGATGAAATTTTAACTGCAAATATACGGTCAGTTGATTTTTCGAATGAAGAAAATGAAGAAACTATTGCTTTAGTTAAAAACATTAAGGAAATATCTGGGCAATTATCAATGACAAGCCAGTCATTTAGCCCTGACTTTCATACTATTTTAACAAAAATGCAAAACCCAGAAAAAATTGCTGAATTTATTCTTTCTCATCTTGACTTAGAAACAACCAAAGCTCAGGAATTACTTGAACAGACAAATTTAAACAGTCTGCTTGAAGGAATTTATCAAGAGCTTCACAAGGAAATTTCTGTTGCTCAAGTTCAAGAAAGAATCAGAAATCATACTCGTGATGCCATCAACAAAACTCAAAATGAGTTCTATCTGCGTGAACAACTAAAATCAATTAAAAAAGAACTTGGCGAAAGTGATGATGATTTAGAAACATTGCGCTTAGAAATTGAGTCGAAAGATTTACCCGAAAAAGTCAAAACTGAAATGACAAAGCAGTTAAGTAAACTTGATCGTATTTCACCAGATTCTATGGAAGCAACAGTAACAAGAAATCATATTGAATGGGTGCTATCAATGCCATGGGGCACAAGCACAGTTGATAATCTTGATATAATGAATGCAAAAAAAATACTTGATGAAGATCATTTTGGATTAGAAGATATTAAAGATAGAGTTTTAGATTTTATCTCTATTAAAAATTTAAAAAAAGATGGAGCAAGTCCAATCTTATGTTTCACTGGGGCTCCTGGAGTTGGAAAAACTTCACTTGGCAAATCAATTGCAAAAGCTCTTGGTAGAAAATTTCATAGAATATCTCTTGGTGGCGTTAAAGATGAATCAGAAATCCGAGGGCATCGAAGAACATACGTTGGGGCAATGCCAGGACGTTTTATTCAAGGTATCAAAAAAGCTGGATCAATGAATCCGGTAATACTTATCGATGAATTAGATAAAATTGGTGCTGATTTCAGAGGCGATCCTTCGGCTGCAATGCTTGAAATTTTAGATCCTCAACAAAACTCAGAATTTTATGATAATTACTTGGGAATCCCTTTTGATTTGTCCAATGTTTTATTTATCGCAACATCAAATGATATTAGCTCAATATCAGCTCCTTTACGCGATAGAATGGAAATCATAGAACTTTCTGGTTACACAACAGAAGAAAAAATAGAGATAGCAAACATCCACTTGATAGATGAAGCTATAACTGAAGCAGGGCTAAGCTCTGCGCAATTTATTCTTGATAAAGAAGTAATTTCTGACATTATTACTGGCTATACTCGTGAGTCAGGCGTAAGAAACCTCACACAGCAAATTAAAAAACTTTGCTCAAAAACTGCTCGATCTTTTGTTGAAAAACAAGAAATCATCTCAATTAACAGAGAAACTCTTGAACAACACTTAGGACCAAAAAGATTTATTGATGAACTGGTTCACAATAAAAACATGGTTGGAATCACGAATGGTTTAGCTTGGACATCATTTGGTGGCGAAGTTTTAAAAATAGAAGCATTAATGATGCCTGGAAGCGGTAAACTTATTTTGACTGGTCAACTAGGCGATGTCATGAAAGAATCTGCTCAAGCGGCTATGAGTTATGCACGATCTCATGCAGCAGAATTTGCTGTACATGAAGAAATGTTTACCAAGCATGATATGCATATTCATGTACCGGCCGGAGCTGTTCCCAAGGATGGTCCATCTGCGGGTATTACAATGCTTACATCAATATTGTCTGCTTTAACAAATAGACCTATTGATGCATCATTTGCAATGACTGGTGAATTAAACTTACGTGGTGAAGTTATGCCAATTGGAGGAATTAAAGAAAAACTTCTTGCGGCAAAGCGTAATAATTTATCATCAATTATTTTACCAGAACAAAACAAAAATGATTATGCATCAATTAAAGACTTTACTGATAACATCAATGTTATTTGGGTAAGTCATGCTAACGAGGTAATTGAAAGAGTTCTGTTACCAAAAATAACATAATCACAATAACATAATTATCATCCAGGGGGGCTTTCCAGGCCCCCTTTTTTATTCAAAAAAACAACCAAAATTAAACTTATAAAGTAAACACATAACCAATAAGACCTAAGTAATAGCTAATTTAAAAAGTAAAACTATTGCATTCAACAATATCAAATTGATAGAATTAATTCAGATAGAAAACTCTCAAAAAGGAATTGTTTATGAAGAATTCAAACTATTGCACACATACCGGTAATATAGAAGCCATGAATAAAGTCAATAAAAACAAAGTTGCTTTCGACTCTCAACAGAGTAAAGCTCAAATGAATAACCAGGATACAAGCAATTCAGAGCATAATAAAAAAGGCTCTCATATTGCTTATCCAGAAGAAAAAACAGATCAATCTGTTCAATGTGCTCAATGCATTTCTGAAAAAAATAAATAAGGAAAGAATATGAAGAAACTAAATTTAATATCATTGCTTCTTTTGACAGGTGTATTTTCAGTAGAGTTGGTTTATCCAATCTTTGGAACTCGCCGCAGAACAGCACGTAGAGAAGATTCTAGAATCTACAATGAAAATGCAAGCAGTCAACGTTCTGGTTATCAAAATGGATACGAAGATGGCTTTGCTGATGGTTCAAATGAAGCTAATTATTCTGATGACGATGGCTCAGTTTACAATACTCCGCGATATGCTGTTAATGTTGATGATGAGGCTTCTTGTGATGCCGTTATTCAAAACATGCAAAACATTCCAAATAACGGACAAGATCCAAAGACAAATTTTAAACGTCACGTGAGCCAAAGTGGCAGCCATAGCAAAATAGTAGACTACAAACATCATATGAGTCAAAAAGGACTAGGACATAATGTAAATGGCGACCATGGAAAAGTTGCAGCTTACATACATTATGTGAATAACAATTCAGAGAGTGATAATAGTGATACCAGTGATAGCAGTGAGAGTGATAGCAGTGATAGTGATAGCAGTGATAGTGTAACTGTTCAATCAGAAGAAGCTAGTCAGCCTAATATGAAAGAAATGATAGAAGCTAAGATGAAAGCTCGCCGTGGCAATAGTGGTCAGCAAGGTTCTGACGGAAAATCATCAATGAGAGGTCAGTTTATGAAAAAAATGGAATCTCGCCGTGGCAGCAATGGTCAAACAGCTTCTGCTTAGTAAAAATTAAAACAATCGTTAAATTAATAAAAGAAAGAAAATATAATGAAAAATATTAAAAAAATAATCACAATGATGCTTTTTGTAGTAAGCATTACTCAGTTAAATGCTCAATCAGAAGATGCTAGTGAATCTAATAGACTAGCAAGTGATGAAGCTCAAATGAAAGCTACAATTAAAAGTAAGCTTGCAGCTCAACGTCATGAAAAAAGAGAAGAAAAATTTGGTGCTGATTCAGAAAGATTTAACAGAGCTCCTTCTGAAGAACAACAATCTAAAATGGATGCTCGAGTAGAAAAAATCCTTCAAAGAAAAATGGAACATTTAGCTAAAATTGATGCTCGAATAGAAAAACTTACTCAAAGAAAAACTAAAATTATTCAAAAAAAAGCTGATAGCATGATTAGCCAAAACAAAGGTGCTGAAAGTGTGAGTGATGATAGTGATACTGCTTTAACGGAACGTCTAGCTAAAATTGATACCCTAGTAGATAAACTTACTCAAAAAAGAGTAAGCGTTATGAGTATGGAAAACTTTCATAATAAAAATGATGAGAATCTGAATGATGATACTGTAACTATTCAATCAGAAGAAGCTAGTCAACCTACTGAAGCTACAAATGATGTTCAACAAGCTTCAAAAGACAATAAAGCTAAAATGAGAGCTAAAATCAGAGAAAAGATTGAATCTCGACGTCAGACAAAAAGAGAAGCTAAATTTGGTGATGATTCAGAAAAACTTAACAGAGCTCCTTCTGAAGAAGGACAGGCTAAAATGGATGCTCGAATAGAAAAAATCTTTCAGAGAGAAATGGCAAAGCGCCAAAGCAAAAGTGCTGGTAGTGACGTAGCTATTCAATCAGAAGAAGCTAGTCAACCGAGCATGAAAGAAATGATAGAAGCTAAGATGAAAGCTCGCCGTGGCAATAGTGGTCAGCAAGGTTCTGGTCAAAGAGCATCAATGAGAAGTGAGTTTATGGAAAAAATGAAAGCTCGCCGTGGCAGCAATAGCCAAACAGCTTCTGCTCAGTAAAAATTAAAATAGTCGTTAAATTATTAAAAGAAAGAAGATACAATGAAAAATATTAAAAAAATCATCACCATGATGGTTTTTGCAGTAACTGTTACTCAACTAGACGCAAAGGGAACGTTCACTATTAGAAAATCAATAAAAATGATTGAAAATGATACAGAAAAATCATCAAAAAAGAATGAAAAGTATAAAGCAAAAGATATTACAATCACAAACAAAACTCCTTTTTTAATAGATACAATAACACCAGGAGAGACTGCTACTTTTTCTAAATTCAAAGATTTTCTTAAAATAGGAATAGATAGTTCGGTTTATATTAAAAATTTTGAGGCTTCATATGATATCACGTATGACGTAGATAGCAGTTCCCTCATTGCAACTCAAATTGCTGATGATGGCAAAACTTATAATAATTTAACTGGCTACCCTATTGAGTTTGAGTATAAAAGAAAAAATCACAGCAACGGTCACTCTGTGTCAAAAGCTGTAGATGAAACATATACTGCTAAAGATAAATTGAAGTATATGAAAATATCTCTTGATATTAAAAAAAGCAAATTTAAAGCTGAAAATGGTGATTATAATATTACCTACAAAGATGGTGCTTTATTTGTTTCACCAGTCATCTATGCAAGCATAAACCCAGTAACTCTTATTCCTCAAATAATAGAAGAAATTGATTCTGAGTTATAAAATTAAAAAATATTAATTTTTATGGGGCGCTTCTTAATCTAAGAAGCGCCCTTTTTTATCTAAAAAAACTATTTTCGATATGTTGACCTCATCAGAAGAATCCTATATGAATTTTAAAAAAATCAAAAACCATTGTTTCGGGGAGGGGGATTTGATACAATTATTACAATAAGAATTATTCGTACCGAATAGTTCAAAAAAAACAAAAAAGGAGAACGCGATGAAGATGAAAAAAATGTTAGCGGCAATGATTTTTATGGCAGGAATAATACCTCAATTGCATGCAGTGACAGTGACAAATGATACAGAATTACCAATCTCTATACGCTTTCATAGCGGGATCAGGGGTTCGAACCGTTCTTATAGACTCTCTCCAGGAGAAAAGACTGATGATTCAGAGCGTTTTGCTTCGATGGCAGCAGAATACACAGCGATGAATACTATATTCACGCATGGATCAGTATCGAAGAAGTTATCATGCCTTAAACTAACAGATTCTGCTGCTTTACAAGCTTCATACGATATCACATACGATCCAACAAATAGATCTATGGTTGCTACGAAAACTGCTGATACTGGTAGAGTTTATAATAATAAAACTGTCTACCCTATTAAATTTAAATATAAAGTGAAAAAACATAGCAATTCTCATTCTGTATCAACAGGTGTAAGTGAGTCATATACTGCTAAAGACAAAATGAAGTATATAGAAATCTGTTTTGATATAAAGGATAGCTCTGAAGTAACAGCCGATACTGGTGACTTCAGTGTTACGTATAAAAATGGAGCTTTATTTCTTTCACCAGTCATGTATGCAAGCATAAACCCAGTAACTCTTATTCCTCAAATAATAGAAGAAACAGCAGATAGAGAAGATTATAAAACGTCTGAAGAAAATGTAAATAATCAACGTTTTGGTTATCAAGATGGATACGAAGATGGCTTTGCTGATGGTTTATCAGAAGCTAATTATTCTGATGACGATGGCCCAGTTTACAATGCTCCGCGACGTGCTGTTAATGCTGATGATGATTCTAGTGGTCGTAATTATCAAGATGGATACGAAGATGGCCATGCTGATGGTTTATCAGAAGAAGCTAGTCAACCTATTGAAGCTACAAGTGATGTTCAACAAGCTCCAAAAGACAATGAAGCTGAAATGAAAGCTAAAATCAGAAAAAGTGTTGAATCTCGACGTCAGACAAAAAGAGAAGCTAAATTTGGTGATGATTCAGAAAAACTTAACAGAGCTCCTTCTGAAGAAGGACAGGCTAAAATGGATGCTCGAATAGAAAAAATCTTTCAGAGAGAAATGGCAAAGCGCCAAAGCAAAAGTGCTGGTGGTGTAAGTGATGAAAACAAATCAAACACTCAAACTTCTGATAACAAATAAGGCCCAATGATGAAAACAATAGAAAAAATTGATTCTGAGTTATAAAATTAAAAAATATTAATTTTTATGGGGCGCTTCTTAGATTAAGAAGCGCCCTTTTTTATCTAAAAAAACTATTTTCGATATGTTGATCTCATCAGAATAACCCTATATGAATTTTAAAAAAATAAAAAACCATTGTTTCTGGGTGGGAAGATTTGATATAATTATTACAATAAGAATTATTCGTACCAAGTAGTTCAAAAAAACAAAAAAGGAGAACGCGATGAAGATAAAAAAAATGTTAGTGGCAATGATTTTTATGGCAGGAATAATACCTCAATTGCATGCAGTAATAGTAACAAATAATACAGAATTACCAATCTCTATAAGTCTTACAAACCTTGGAGAGAGTGATAGTTACACTAAAATTATATATTTCAGACTCTCTCCAGGAGAAAATACTGGTTCTTCAGAGTATCTGACTGAAAGACATTTTATAAAGAATAATTCTTCTAATCTTGTTTTAAAAAAAGAAAAAGCTTCAGTGAACATTTCTCCACTAACGCGTGGATCAGTATCTGATTTATCCCTTAAACTAAAAGATTCTGATGCTTTACAAGCTTCATATGACATCACATACGATCAATCTGTAATAATTGCTACAAAAACTGCTGATGATGGCAAAACTTATAATAATAAAACTGGCTACCCTATTAAGTTTAAATATAAAAGAAAAAATCACAGCAATTCTCATTCTGTGTCAAAAAATGTTGATGAGTCATACACTCTTAACGATAATAATGATAAAATGAAGTATGTAGAAATCTGTTTTGATATAAAGGATAGCTCTAAAGTAACAGCCGATACTGGTGACTTCAGCGTTACGTATAAAGATGGAGCTTTGTCTATGGATCTCGTAGCATAAATTTATAAATAAATTAATTTTTATGAGGCGCTTCTTAATCTAAGAAGCGCCCTTTTTTTATTTATATTTTTATATTAAATTCATAACTGGTCAAGTGAGGTTCGTAAAACTTTACAAAGAGAGCTATTTTCAGTAGTTTAATTATTGAGCATTTTAATCGTTAAAAGGAATCGTGACATGGCAGAAACCTCTTTCAATAAATCAAGGTCTCACGCAGAGTGTGGGCGCATTGTAAAAATTAGTGGAACAATACTTGATATAAAATTTCCACAAAATAAAGCCCCTAAAATTTACAACGAACTTGTTATAGAGATTCCTGCAACCGAAAGTTCAGAGAGCCAAATTGCTCGTCTCGAAGTTGCTTTACAACTTGGTGATGATGTTATTCGTGCAATTGCCATAGAAAATGTCTACGGAATCAGCCGAAATCTACCTGTTTACGATACCGGTTCTCCAATTTGTGCACCGGTAGGTAATGAAGTTCTTGGACGTATGTTTAATGTTTTAGGCGATCCTATTGACGGGCTTCCGGCATTAGAAAATGTTCCAAAATGGTCTATCCATCGTGATGCTCCATCATTTATTCAACAAAAAATAGAAAATGAAATCCAGGAAACTGGAATTAAAGTTATTGATCTCTTGTGCCCGTACATGAAAGGCTCAAAAGTTGGTCTTTTCGGTGGTGCCGGTGTTGGTAAAACAGTATTGGTTACCGAGCTGATTAGAAACATTGCCAAAGAACACGAAGGCGTATCAGTTTTTGTGGGAATTGGAGAACGAAGTAGAGAAGGAAATGAACTTTGGCTTGAAATGAAGAAAAGTGGAGTTTTAAGCAAAACTGCATTAGTTTTTGGTCAAATGGGTGAATTACCAGGCGCACGATTCCGTACGGGAATGACTGGTTTAACCATGGCTGAATATTTTAGAGATGTTGAAAAGAAAGATGTTCTTTTATTCATTGATAATATCTTTAGATTTGTACAAGCAGGTTCAGAAGTATCTTCACTTCTTGAAAGAATTCCATCTGCTGTTGGTTACCAACCAACCCTTGCATCAGAAATGGGTACTTTCCAGGAAAGAATCACCAACACAGTTAATGGTTCGATTACATCGATTCAAGCAGTGTATGTCCCGGCAGATGATATCACCGATCCAGCACCTGCGACAACTTTTATGCACCTTGACGCAAACACCGTTTTATCAAGAAAGTTAGTAGAGCTCGGTCTTTACCCTGCAATTGATCCATTAGAATCAAACTCAAAAGGTTTATCTCCTCTGGTGATTGGCCAACGTCATTATGATATTGCCCTGCAGGTTAAAAATGTTTTACAAAGATATAAAGAACTCCAAGATATTATTGCTATTCTTGGTATCGATGAATTATCTGATACTGATAAAGTGATTGTAAAACGCGCAAAACGAATTCAAAAATTCTTAACTCAACCTTTGTTTACTGCAGAATTTGCAACAGGTATGACTGGTCGTTATGTCCCGGTAAAAGAAACAGTTAATGATTTTGAAAGATTATTAAATGGTGACTTTGATCATTTACCAGAACAAGCTTTTTATATGGTAGGAAATCTCCAAGAAGCTCTTGAAAAAGCCGAAAGATTGTCTGATGAAGCTTCGCGTAATTAGTCCTCATCTTTTAATTGAGCATTCTATTGTTTGGCTTGAAATCAATACACCGGTTGGCAACATGGTTATTCAAAAAAACCATGCCCCAATGATCGTGGAAGTTGAGCCAAACTCAGATATATTGTTTATGCAAGATAATGGCAAGCAAATGTCAATTACTGTGCTACAAGGTTTTATTCATATAACTCGAGAAGATATTAAACTATTAGTGACCAAAGAAATATGACAACTATTATTGGGCAAATTATATCAGGATCACTCAGCGAAGGCTTTACCATGAGGTTTTCAGGCTCAACTGATATTGAAACAATTAAATCTGGTAAGTTTGTCTGTATTCAAGGACACAAAAATAGATTTTTTTCTATAATTACAGACCTCAAGCTGGAAACAGCTCATCCTGATATTCTTCTTTTTCCACCAACGGACAAAGAGTCTATGCTGCAAGACCTTTTATCTTCTACAAGCACATACGCAACCGGTCAACTAAAACCAATGCTTATGATCGACAAAACAGGTCACATATCACCCGTAAAAACGGTGCCTCATCATTTTGCTGCGGTACACGAAGCCACAAAACAGGATATTGCTCTTATTTTTGGATCCGAAGAAGATCCATCAAAAAACTTTTTTAACATTGGTAACCCTCTTGATATGGATGCGCCGGTTTGTTTAAACCTTCATCACCTTGCAGAGCGGAGTAATGGAGTTTTTGGAAAAACCGGAACCGGTAAAACTTTTATTACGCGCCTCATTTTAGCTGGATTGATTAAAACAGACAAGGCAACCTGTCTTATTTTTGATATGCACAGTGAGTATGGGCTACAAGCTCGCCAAGAAGGATCATCAACCTTTGTTAAAGGCCTTAAAACATTGTTCCCTAGCAAGGTTGCAATATTTTCTTTAGATCCACAGGCAACACAACGTCGCGGAACAGCTCCCGATCTTGCGGTCAGAATTCCTTACCAGGATATTCAAGTTGAAGACATCATGGCAATGCAACAAGAACTTAATCTTCATCCAACAGCAACCGAAGCTGCTTATTTAATTCACAGTAAATATAAAAAAGAGTGGCTTGCTACGCTTTTAAGCAAGGGGGTTAATGCTAAAGAACTTGCAGAAGAAGTTGGAGCACACCCAGAATCAATTGCTGCTTTGTATCGAAAATTAAAAACTATTGAAAAATATCCTTTTTTCACACCCGAGCCAATTGCATCAGTGACCCAAACAATTATCGAATATTTAGATAAACGCAAAACTATTATATTTGAATTTGGTAATTTCACCTCTACCTTCTGTTACCTTCTTGTTGCAAATATCATTACAAGAAAAATTCACTCCAGCTATATTCAAAAAACTGAAAAATTTCTTGGAAGTAAAAAGTCTGAGCTTGAACCTGCAAAGTTAATGATCGTTATCGAAGAAGCTCACAAATTTTTAAATCCAGTAAGCGCAAGTCAAACTATTTTTGGAACAATTGCTCGAGAAATGAGAAAATATTACGTTTCTCTCTTTATTATTGATCAACGCCCATCTGGAATTGATTCAGAAATTTTATCTCAGGTCGGCACCAAGGTTATAGCCCAGCTCAGTGATGAAAAAGACGTGCAGGCTGTATTGTCTGGATCTGCACAAGCATCAACCCTTAAAACTGTCTTAAATTCATTAGATACTAAAAAACAGGCTTTGGTCTTGGGACATGCTGTACGAATGCCAATTGTTATTGAAACTCGTACGTATGATAGTATTTTCTACAAAGCAATGCAGGCTGATACGCCTCCAGATATTGAGTCTGATCTTTTTTAGATTTTGAAAATTAGACTTTTTTTAAAGAAAATTCGATACTAAAATAATCAATTAATTAAAATCAAACTAAAGAAAACTTCATGAAAAAACCATTTATATATTTAGCTGCCTTTATCGCTATCTACTCTTATTATCATTTTCATTATAAAAATGTAGACACAAATATTATATCTAAAGAGCAAAACTTTTTAATTGTTGGTACTTCATCAGACTATCCACCCTACTCTCAAATTGATTTACAAACCGGGCAAATAGTTGGCCTTGAAATCGATCTTATTACGGAAATCGCAGAACGTTTAAATAAAAAAATAATTTTAAAAGATATGCCTTTTAATTCTTTAGTTATTGAGTTGATGTCCGGGCAAATTGATATAATTGCAGCTGGACTTTCTCCAAGCCAAGAGCGATCCAAATCTGTACTTTTTAGTAATCCGTACATTGACAATGATGATCTTATTGCTGTTAACAAAAAAAGCAGCCCTGAAATCACTTCTATCACTGATCTTTATGGTAAAAATATTGCAGTCAATACTGGATACACATCTGATGTTTTCTTGTCTAATTATCCTGAAATACACCTCCTTCGTTTAAAGTCCACACCAGATACGATTGTAGCCTTACGATCAGATGTGGTCGATGCGTTTGTAGTTGCGCGAAGCATATTTAATCTGTTTTTAAGAGAACAGAGTCAAGATCATAATTATCAATTTTTTGCTTTACCATCTTCTGCAGAAGCCTATGCTTTTGCTTATGAAAAAAATAATATAAAATTAAAAAATCAGATCGATGATATTTTAGACGTCATGATAAAAAATGGCACGATCGAAACTATTAAAAATAAATGGACATCCGCATGATTAATTTAAATATTCTTGTTAAATATTATCCGCTACTTTTAAGTGGCACTTTAATCAGTTTGCAAATAGCTTTTATTAGTTCTGGCATTGGCGCGCTTGTTGGTACGTGTCTTGGCATTATTCTTGCTAGCACAAATAAAGTCGCAAAGTTTTTTGCGCAATTGTATGTTTCTATTATTCGTGGCACACCCATGTTGATTCAAATTATGGGAATGTATGTTGTTTTAAGAAGAGTCGGAATTCCAATCCCAGCTTTTTGGTCTGCCGTTATTTCGATTGGTCTTAATAGCGCTGCATATTTAAGCCAAACAATTTTATCTGGAATCAAATCAGTAAGCAAAGGACAGGTTGAAGCTGCTCAAACATTAGGGTTTACGAAATATCAAACCGTTCGTTATATAATTTTTCCACAAGCAATTCGTACCGTTATCCCTAATCTAGAAAGTGAAATTGTTACGCTTATTAAAGATTCAAGTTTAGCTAGCACTATAGGTGTTTATGAAATAAGCAAACAAGGTGAAATTATTATCAGTCAAACATATGATCCAATTTCTGTTTTTTTTGCAATTGGTATCATTTATTTAGTTTTAACAACAACAGTTACCGTATTAATATCTATTCTTAATAAAAAGATAAACTACCATGCTTAGTCTAAAAAACATTTCAAAACAGTTCCAAAATAAACTTGTTGTCGATGATGTAAGCTTTGATATTCAATCTGGTGAAATTGTTGTATTGCTTGGCAAGTCTGGTGTAGGAAAATCTACCATTTTACGAATTTTAACTGGCCTAGAAAGTAAAGATTCTGGTACGCTTACATTTAAAAATAAAGAATTATCTACCCAATCCGTTGGCATGGTATTTCAAGATTTTAATTTATTTCCTCACCTAACAGTTGAAGAAAACATAACCCTACCCTTGCAAAAAATTGCTGGAAAATCTGAAGAAGAAGCTTTAAAAATTGCTCATGAATTACTAACAACTTATGAACTAAAAACTCTTGCTCAATTTCGACCAAATAGATTATCTGGTGGGCAAAAACAACGTGTTGCATTTGCTCGAACCCTTGCATTAAAACCACAAATTATTTGCTGTGACGAACCAACCTCTGCGCTTGATCCAATATTGACGAGCAAGATAGCACAAGAAATTAATCTCTTAGCTCAAGCAGGATTAATTATTGTCATTGCAACGCATGATACTGAACTTATAAAACAAATGAATTGCACAATTCACCTGATGGAACAAGGGAAAGTTATTGAGACAACAACTTCTGATGAATTAGCAAAAAATTCTGGAAAATTTCCTTCAATTAAAAGCTTTACACAAGGCGGAACATTTGATACAACTAACAAATGAAGGTTGAATGTTTTGATGAAAACCTTAGTTTAAACCAATGATACCAAAAGTTATTTACATAAAAAGTTTATTCTTGAGCAAGGTTGACACAAAAGATTTAAGTTGATAATATTTTGCCAATAAAATGTCCCTAATCGAATAATACTCTACATGTATTGTTCACCCCCCTAACCCTTCAGCTTTTTTAGTTGAAGGGTTTTTTATACGAGGAATTAATGTGAAAAAAATAGCTATTCTTCTTTTTTGTGTATCAATTCATTCATTAACATTTTCTTTTTTCAACATATCTCCTTGGCTCATTACAGAAAACAAAACAAACTTAAGCTTCGATTGTAAAATAGAAATAATTTGTGATTTTGATAGTTTTCATGAAATAGAATTAACATCAAAAGATAGAAGCGATAATAACATTGTAGAAATCATAGCTTTACAAGAAAAACAACCTCAAGAAAATAGCTCTACTCCGTTAATTTTTAATCTTTTATTCACATGCAGTCCAGAGTCTAAAGTAACGGTTAATCCAGTTTTTTATAAAGATAATAGTAAAATAAAAAATCCTGAAATAAAATCTGTGAGAATGAAACAAACAACCTTACAGTTGCTCATTCCTGTTGACATAGAAGATTTTGATCAACGACACTTTATCATTGATCAACAAGAAGATATTGGAATTACAGCTGATGCTAAAGTTATATCTATTAAAACTCGATCTCTGTACAATTTAGATAAACTTTTTCATTTTTTATCAAAAAAAGCAGCTTACTTCATTGGGTTGTAAATTTCTTGGCGACCTTTAAGTTCTAACGAATCTTTTTTTTCTACTTGATCAATTTTTTTAGTATAAATTTTTCTTATTTTTTCTTCACTTTTTTTAGAAATTAAACCTTTTTTAACATTTTTATTTTCAACTTTAACAACACGACCTGATGCACTTTCTAATAAATTAGACATGGCAAAAACTTTATAGCCATTGACCACAAGCAGTAAAATAAAAAACGTAATTGTCCATATGTTTTTTTTCATAATTTTCTCCTTTTTTAACAAAAATAACTCAATCGCACAGCTTAGTTTATTTCAATTAAAAAAAACAGAGATCATCGTTAAATTAACTGAATTCATGAGAGCTCTGCAAAAAAATATTGCTCGAGACTAGAAGATGTTTCATACTTAAAAAAAATTATTTTAAAAGGGATTATAGATGGACTATATAAAAATTATATTTTTCATATTAATTATGACAACTTCTTTAACGTTTTCATCAGAAAATATTATTAAATTACCGTCGGCAACATGGACAGAAGAAGAAGCAAATCAATTTGCAGCAATTGAAAGAGAGTTTTTAAAACTTAATCATAAGTATGGAAACATGCTTCCATTTGCTGAAAAAAAATCTCCTTTAAGTAATGTCGACAAAGTTTATCATGAAAGCCTAGAAACCCAACTAGTGACATTAGTAGGAAGTATTACGAGCAGGATTGAACTTGAAGATAGCACTCACCGGCTGCAAGTTCTTTCGATTAAAGAAAAAAAATAAACTTTATATAACAAAGAGATGGCCCTGAGTTAATGAAACACTCAGGGCCATCTCTTTGTTATTTTTATAATAAAAAATCAGCTTATAAAGTCACGCTTTGTCCATTGCATCGGATCGATTGCAATATCACCAACACGAATTTCCCAATGTAAATGATAACCATTTGCATAGCCGGTTTTACCCATAGTACCAATTGGATTTCCTTTTCTAATCTTTTGGCCAACTTCAATATTTGCATAGGTTTCAAGATGGAAATACATGCTTAGAATTCCCCAGCCATGATCGATAACAATTGTGTTTCCGCTATGAGCATAGCGATCTTTTAAAACAACAACACCAGATTGAGACGCCCAGACAACACTACGTGGGGCAGAGGCAACCATATCTAAAGCTTTATGAATGTAAGATCCACGCTCTTGAGCTATTCGTTGTATGCCAAATTCAGTCGTAATTGACGTCATAGCCAAAGGCACTTCAAAAACACCTTGCCATAACTTTTGTGAAATAGAAGCCTTGCTTAATTCTTCCATTTTAGATTCAAAATCTTTTTCTGTTAGATCTGTAAACTCACGCTCTCTATCCAATGCACCTGACGGAACATTAAGTATTTTTTTCTTAAACTGAAACGGTGTTACCTGGAATGTTCCATGTAGATCAAAGCTTGTGTCTATATAATCTTTTATTTGAACCGAAAAAGAATACTCTGATGGATGCTGTTCGCACTCTACCGGAATAAATGTTTCATATAAAAGTGATCCATTACTTTCTGGATATGCATAATATTCATGTGACAAAGCAGTAACAATAGCTTTTTTTATCGGCTTGTTTACCTGGAATTGCAGGTGTAAACAACGACCCTGTAATACTTTGTTTTCAGAATTAGGCTTTACAAACCCCGCTTGTAAGTCAGCATTATCAACATAAAATACTTTTTCTATTTCCACCACGTTGTGTTTTTTTGCTCCACTCACAACAATAAATTTAATTGTATGTTTACCGTTATCCATAGCATCAACCGGTATAGATATTTTATTTTCAAATACAGATCGAGAAACTGAGCAATCGGTTTTGACTGCCTTGTCATCAATTAATATGGAATAGTTTAAAATTTTATAAGGATGAGTTCCTGATATTTTACCTTGCAATGTTCCTGCAAAGTATGCGCCATCAACAACTCCTTCAATGGATATTACTGGATCTGTAGCATTACAATGATATAAATAACTATTATGACCTATGTACCAAAAACAGTACCCGACAAAAATAAATCCTAGATATTTTGCATATTTAATCACGAAAAACTCCATATAAAATTATATTTTAAAAAAATCAATAGACGATAGCAAAGAGATTTGCACACCATTAAGATACATCAAAAACAATAATAAATAAAATTGTTGCATTTCTTTTGGTCATTTTTTTATACATGAAATTAATTATAAATCTAAGTGAGAAAAATTATGAATAAACTTTCTATTAAAATTGCTGTCGTTTTAACATTGATAAACACCTCTACATTTACAATGAAAAAAACTCAAAAGACAACAAATACATCATGGCCAGCTCCGGTAACAAGACGAACACGATGTAAACTACCCGAAAATCTTACTGCTGAAGCTGAAAAAACTAAAATGTTTCTGATAACGCCAAAACCGGAAGACCTTCCTGTTTTATATCAGAATTATCCTGATGGGTTACTTTTTTTTCCTGATGATCGCAATCTTGCTCAAAAGTTCAATACGGTAATTACGTTAATTAAAGCTAATCCTGATTTCATTTCTTTTTTGCGTGAGATTCATATTTCATCACTCAACCAACTTTATGATTACATTATGAAAATTTATACAAACTTCAATCTTATTCATCCAGGAAGCACACGAAATAATGGAGATATAATAACCGATGTTTCTGCTTTTCTTGTCAATGAAGAAATGTATGAAACGAACAAGAAAAAATTAATTCTTAATCATTTTCTTACTCTTATAGATGCTCAATTCAATGCATCTATCATTTCATATGTACCAAGCATGACACCTGACAAAGCATCATCTATAGGGAAAGTGCTTATTGAAAATGATTATACTGTTAATTTAAAAGATTATATAACACCACAAACTGACGCTGCAGTCATTGAAAAACAAGATGTTTTCCTTGATTTCTTGGCCCAATACATCTCTTTTATTCAGGCATACACAAGCTATCTAGGAGTGAAAAATATAAAAACTGGGTTTAACCAATACAGCTTTTTTGCTGAAAAAATAAAAAGCAACACCATGACCTCAAAAATGATTCCCTCTATGTTTTTTTATGATGAAGAATCGATGAGATCAATTCGTTTTATTCCTGCAGTTTCGGCTACCGTACAAGACCAATCACTTCTTATTCCTTGGGCTTCTGAGATTGTTAAAGTAGCTGAAGAAGGACGCATGTCCAACAACCACCCCATAGCTTATTTCACAGATGCAACTGGTCAAAAAACAAAAAATAAAGTTGGTGCGCAAAAGCTGTTTCTCTTAATAGAAGCCGGACCAATTCTACTAGAACAAGAGCTCTTAGGGCAACCTCAATGGATGAATACTCAGCAAGAAACCTTGAGAGTTTTAAGTGGTGCTCTGGGAGATTTTTCTGCACTGGTTAATATGGGAATTATTGATAGCACACTTGAAAGTGTCATAAAAAAAGCAACCAAAGGACAAGCTCAAAAGACCTCTCTTGTTCCAAGTAAAAAAGCTTTGCCACAGTCATTAAACCTATAAAGTAGTAAATTATGAAAAAAATTATAATCACCTTTATGTTCTTAATTATCGCGGGATACTCCTATCACCATAAATTATGGTTAGGCTTTTATAAAAAACCAGAGGAGTTTGGTCAAAAAACAGACACCAAACCAAAGCTTTCAAACCAAGCAATAGAAGAGTTAGTCGATGCTGTTTATGGAAAAAATGGAGTAAATCTGAGTCTTGATAATGTTTTCAAAATTCAAGACCTCATAAAATCTATTGGGCAATTGTCAGAAAAAGAAGAGCAACTTGTAGCATCTGCAGCTGTTCAAATATTATATGAAAGAGGCTCTCAAGTATCTTTCACCCAAGAAACTTTTGATCTTTATACTATCATACACCTTCAAAAAATTGCTGGGACAACAACTGACACAAAGCAGTTTTCTGAAAAAATCATAACTATTGCTCAAGATATAGTATGGTATGCAACGCTTGAACAAAATAATATATTTGATTGCAATAAAACAAAATATATATTTTTTTCAGCTCAAAAAGGATTTCGACTGCCAAGGTTGATTAATTTCTGGGTGGATGAGCAAGGGCAAAAGCTAATCAACAATTATGATCCATCTCAAACAGTTAAAACTCAAAACATGTTATTAGAGATGGCTATCATGATTGCAGTTGATATGTCTATATCTCTTGCAAACAATCAACTGAGTTTAAAAGCAGCAAAAATATCAGAAAAAATAATGAAAGACTCTCAAGCAATTCAAGCAAGCCTCCAAGCATTCCAAAATAAATCACAAGAATACCAACAACAAAACTTACAATCAATCATGACAGTCTTTTCTGATGGAGAAAAAGAAGTTGTCCTTAAAACTAAAAATGCATATAAAATTTCAAATATGCAGCTTGATTATCTTTACAAAAATATAAGCATGAATCAACCTCAGCAACAGTATGTTTCGAGCCAAGTTCAACTTGATCAACTATTTTCACTTGGCACAATGTTGACACCAGACGGAGCTCTATGGAAAAATCCGTTATCCGTTGGTGATTGGGAATATGAAAAAGAAAATAATAGTTTTTGGCAATATCAAAAATCACCGATGTTTACCGACATTCAAGATTCTTCTGGTGTTAAAACAGTATCAAGTGCACAGGCTGAAAACAATTCTATCTTTACTGAATACTTTACAACCGCCAAAAGTTATACAATCTCTGGCTCAATCACAATTTATCAAAAAGAGTATCCATTCTTTACTGGAATCATTTTTAACAAAGCGCGATGGATATCCGGAGATTATGAATCTTTACGTAAATGCCGAATGATTGGAATTTATGGAAAGTCAGATTCTGATATTGGTGTTTATTTTGCTCAACAAAATAGCACCAAGATGGATTCTAACGAGAACCCTGGCCCAATCAAAACAGCCTATGAACAGATAATTGATGAGACTGTTAATAAAAAAATAGAAATGCCGAGTGATAATTTTAAAGATATTGATCTTGTGCCAACTGTTTTTAACTTTGAAATAACAACCTCTCCTTCCAAGGTAAGTTTTAATTTTTATCATGGTGAAAAAAAAGGAACTCCTGTTGTTATTGAAAACATAGATCCATCAATTTTTCTTTATCATGGAATTGGATTTACCTGCCCTGGAGCAATTGCTCAATTTAGATTAAAAGAACCAAAAGATCTTATTTTTTCTGATCAAGATATTTCAAATTACAAGGATTAAACTCATGAAGAAATTTTACAACTTTTTCCTTTTTTTATTATGTTTTGTATCTACAACTATTGAATCATCAACTGAGCCAATTGATTATGATAATTTAGAAAAAAGTCAGTTAGAAGCTATCTCGCTTATTTTTACAAATACAATTCCCACAACATCCATTAATGAATCGATTATTGATACAATTTATGGACCAAGCGGTCTTAACATAAAAGCAGATGACCTTATTAAGATCAAACAGACGTACTGTTATCTTGAATTTTTAACAAAAATTGAAAAAATAAAAAAAGATCCAGCGCTTATTCAACACAAAAAATCATTTGAAAATTTTTTACAACCTTCACCTAACAACAGACCTTTAATGCCAACACAAACTCTGGTCCAAAGCCCTGGATGGAAATCAGTTGAAGTTACCAACGAAGAGATTCTTACCAGCTCTGCATGGCAACTTTTTCTTAAAACAATGATTGTTTCTTGTTATGATAACACTGCCGACACATTAAAAAAATTAAACGAAGTAAACAATCAACTATCAACATATATACCTAACATAGAAGTGGGCTTATATGATGTTAATTGTACAAGGTTAAGGCTTTATGGAGAGTCACTTCAACTACAATCTATTATGCAAAATGAGATTAGAAAACGATATCAAAAACAATCTCTTGATTGGGCAGATACAAGTTCTGCTGAAATCAACTCTGCTGTTACTGATTTTAAAACAACAGATTTTTATAATTATATGTACAATCCACAAAAATTTGCATCGAAGAAAAATAAAAACCCTGTTACTCCAAGCCCAATTAGAGAAGAAATCATAGCATACTTCATGCTCTTTTCTATACAAGATACAGTCAATAAAACCACAGAAAAAAACAATGTAAACTCGGTGCTTAATCTTGCAAGTTCAATAAATTTTATACCAAATTTTTATCTTCAAAACATTTCTGATCTTGCGTGTATGAGTGATTTTTTATCACTCCAAGATCTTATAGCTCAAAATAAATATGAATTAGCTCACCCTGCTCCCTTACAACCCGCTAAAAAATCTGATAATGTTAAAATTCAATCTATCACAGATTTTAAAGCGCCCGACCCTGCTGCAATAGCAGAAATGTTAAAAAACAATGATCAAAATAAAATAGAAAAGTATACGAGCGAAATAGATCAAAAAATATTTGGTATGATTTTATCTACCGACTCTATGTATGAAATCAGTATCGATAAAATTTATGGCAACCAAGGCCTTAATTTAACTGCAAAGCAGATTGATCATATAAAAAAAGCATACTGCTATCTTGAATTTTTGGTTAAAATGAAAAAAATTCAAGATAATCCATCGCTTGCTGAAAATGATGCTTTACTTCAAATTTTTTTAGATCCTTCAAAAAAAGATAGGACTTTAGTTCCAACGAAAGAGCTTGCTCAAAATAAAATTTGGAAAGCAATGAAAGTAACTCAAAATGAAATAAAAGAAAGTAATATTTGGCAAAAATTTCTCAAAACAATGATTGCTGACATTTTTGATCAACAAGCTTCTTTTCTTGAAAACATAACCATGGCAAATAATCAACTATTCGATTATATACCAAACATAGAGAACTTTTATCATGATCCCAAAGTAATCCAACTTCGTTTGTACATAGAGTCAATACAACTAGAAGCTTTAATGCTACAAGCTCAACAAAAACGATACCTCCAAGAGTGCGCTGATTGGAAAAGCGTGAATGAAGAAGCATTGACAGCGGTAATTAATCAGTTTAAAACTACTGAATTTTATAAAAATACTCATAATTCAGACAATTCATTGGCTCAGCAAAATACTTCTACAGCTCAAAAAAACACCGATGAATATATTGGTTTTTTCATGCTAATAAGCATTCAAGGGGATGTTTATAAAATACTCAATAAAAATAATGCATTTAGCTTTTTAAGCAACGCAAGTTCTTTAGAAATTGCTCCAAATTTCTTCCGCTACAACATCTCTGATGCATCCTACATTGATGATTACTTGTCGTTAAAAGAGCTTATCGACAAAAATGAGATTGTGCTCAAGCAAGACCCAGGCAACACCCAAGAAGTCGTGGTTCAAGGCATTGGTAAAGCTTTCAAAAAATTTGGAAAAAAGACTGGCAAAGCTTTTGAAAAGCTTGGGAATGATACTAACAAAGGTTTGCATATTGCTGCTGTTGGCATGGTAGAATCTATTAAAGAGGCCGGTAATGGGATGACAACTGGAATGATAGAGTTTTCAGCAGGTCTAACTTATGCTGCATTTAGTGTTGCTTGGCTGTTTGACCAAAGCTATAATCCTGACCAAGAAGCTAATAAAGTAAGAGCTAAAATGGAAAAAAGCAGGGCATTAATGAATGGAATTTTCACCGCAGTATTCATAATTGTTCTCTTACCTGTTTTAGCACCCGTTATTTTATTATCTCCTGCACTTGCTGTTGCTTTTGTTGTCGTAGCTTTATATGCAATGGATGCCTACAGTGAAGAGCTTGATCCTTATACGGTCGGTCTTATGATGCATATCTTTGAGGGCATAGGCATCGTTGCTAATGCTATGACAACAGGACTTATAGAGATTTCAGTAAGTCTAACTTATGTTGCGTTTGGTGTTGCTTGGCTGTTTGATCAAAGCTATAATCCTGACCAAGAAGCTGCTAAAGTTCGTGCCGATATGGAGCAGTATCGAGGCACCATTAATGTTGTCATGGGTATAGTACTCATGATTATTGTCACGGTTGTTATTGCGCTTGCAACAGCTGGTGCTGGTGTTTCTATATCTACTACTTTAATGGGACCAATGTTCTTAATGATGATAGCAATGGATATAGTGTTTGGTGCATTTAGTTTAATGGCTGCAATTGCACAAGATATGGCCGCAATACTTGCGGTAAAAAGTGAGCATAATTCGATTGTTAGTTTGTGGACATTTATCGAAAACAATAAAATTGCTATAGCTCAAACACAGAAAAATTATCTTGGTGAATTATATAAAAAGCATCAGGCTGCTGTAGAAAATCAGGTATTTGGATTTAACTATTATAAAAATTATTTAAATAGCTCTATCAACAATGTCCATGATCAAATTGCACAAGCCTTGGCCCAGCAATATATTTCGATGTTAACGCCAGATGATTACGGTTTACGCATGTCAGATATTGGATCAACGTGGGGACTTCATACACAATTTACCTATCTCTATCCATCACAAGGATTTTTATCTACAACCCTTGGACGCCCAGACTTTCCTTACGCTCAAGAAATTGCTCAAGCTCCTTTGGCTTCGGAAAACAATACCGACCCTGCGGCTGAAAATAATGTGCTGGTTGACACACAAGCAGACTCTCAAAAATTATGGTTCAATCAACGTGCAGTTGCGGTTGTTAATCAATCACCTGACAAGCCATTGGATGTTGAAATAAAGTTTCGTGTTCTTTATAATTTAAAGTCTGCATATCATGTTGGACTTTATCTTGGTGGAAAGCTTCATGATTATAATTCAGCTGAATACATGGAGTCTTTAGAAGATACCGGAACCATTGAACTTGATGCAGCAAACCTTGCAAAAATGTTTGTTTTAAAGCGGGATGAAGATGATAAATCTCCAACTCTAGCTCTTTATGAAAATGAAGGTCGTGGATGGATGGCAAAACACCCTGTCGACAAAAAATTACTTAATAACTCTGAAGTTTATCACATGAGCGCAAACCTTAACAAAGACAAGCTAACTGTTTCTTTTTGGCCAGAAAGTAACATTGCTTTAAAATGGAGTACAACAACAACTGTATCACCTTGCGATCAACGCACTTTTGGTATTATATTTTCTGGTGCTGCTATAGAGTGGGGCGTTGTTAAACCAGGCCTGAGCATTACAGAAAATTCTGAGATAAGACCTCGATCAGATGAAATATCAGAAGCTCAACGTGAAAGAAACTCTAAGGCAATGTGGAAGATTTTAAAAAATCCTTTATTTGGATCAATGAACCTTGCTTCGATCGGTAATCAATATTTATTCAAGGGACAATATATTTATTCAAGAAAAGATGCTTCATTAATATATGATAAAGAAGCTGTTGTCGATGATATGGTTGTTTTTGCAACATCATCTGCTGGTGAAATAACTAATGTTGGCGTGTCTCCAACACCTGAGAATACAAGCAAAAACCCGAATGTAATTATCAGCCTCATTACCGGAATAATTTATGATAAAACTGGTAAAACAACTGGCCAACAAGAAAATATGTGGGAGTTATACTCACAAGTAAATGGGCCATTTCCCCAAACTCTTCATGATTCGATTTTACAAGCAAAGATAACATATCAAAAGCAAATATCATTCGTAAGTTTTGGAGATGCTTCATTAGAAATAATAAACAATGAAGCCTTACAAAAATCATTATTTATTTATAGCTCTGCTCAGACTATTCCTGTACAAGATCTGTCCGACCAAATAATTATGGATTATCTTATTACCGCAGATATTGTTAATGATTCTTTAGGATCGAAAACTGGTATGGCTCCATCAACAAAAACCCAGGGAATGGTAAGTTTAATAACCGGTAATTTGTTTAAGAAATCAGATGGAACTCAAATCAATTCAGGTTATTCAGTATTAGAACCTTATATTTCAAAGCATAATTGGCTACCTAATTCGGTTAAACAAATGATAGAATCTTCAAAAAATGCATATTATTCTACGCTGAGCAAGCAAGCAGCTCAAGAAAAAAATCTTCAAGACTTGGCTGCGGCTCAAAATAAAAAGTCCTCAATTGCATCACAAACTATTTCACTATCAAGCATGCTCAAAGCAACACCTCCATCAACAAATGAAGGGGCAAGTAAATTAACAAACAACCTAACTGCAAATAGCAAAACCGCAAAAAACAGTCTTGACAGTCGACGCGATAAAGCTTCAGAAGGAATTGAGGTTCAGGTTGGTGGGCTTGGTTCAACAATTGAAGATTCAAGTGGCTTTGAGCTAGGAGCTAATTCTGGCTTTGCTTTTTAAGCAAAGTCAGTAGACTCAATTAAAAGAAACTAAGAAGATGTTTTTATAGGCTAATAAATTACAAATGATAGAACTAAAACTAATTCCTAAGCTGCCTGGTGTTTATTTTTTTAAAGATATAAACAATGCTATTTTATACATTGGAAAAGCAAAAAATTTAAAAAACAGAATTACCAGTTATTTTTCAAGCCATGAAGATAAGGTTGTAGAACTTTTAAAACAAGCTGTTGATATAGAAATCATTACAACAAATTATGAAATCGAAGCACTTTTTTTAGAGGCAAAATTAATTCAACAACACCAGCCGCCATTTAACATATTATTAAAAAGTGGAAATCCATATATTTACATTTTTATCTCAGAAGAAAAAACACCTACAATTTCTGCCGTTAGAGTTAAGCAAAAAAAAGGTGACTACTTTGGGCCATTTTTAACAAAAAAAGACGCTCTTGGCGTTATAACATATCTTAAAAAAACATTTCAGCTTAATGTCTGCAACAAAAAAATAGAAACCGGGTGTTTGCAATACCATATTGATATTTGTTCTGGTAGTTGCAAAAGTGATTTTGATGAAAACTTTTATAAACTAAGACTTGATATAGCCCGACAAATTTTACAAAACAAACATAAAGATGCTTTTATTATGCTTGCTGAAAAAATTAAAGTTTCTAATCAAAGTTTAAACTTTGAACGCTCACAACACCTTGCAAAATATCAAGAACATTTGAGTATAACAATTCAGACACTGCAAACTCTTAAGAAAACAAAGTTCACAAACATACAACAGATTAATAAAATTGTTACGAGTAATATTGATCTTTTATCTGATCTAAAAAAACGACTCCATCTAAAAAACATTCCGTACACTATCGATTGTTTTGATATTTCACACATGCAAAGCCAATCAATAGTCGGTTCATGTATACGTTTTCTTGATGGTCGACCTGATAAAAAAAACTTTCGACACTTTGGAATTAAGTCACTCGTCCAGCAAAATGATTATGCTGCACTCGCAGAGATAGTTACTCGACGATATAAAAAAATAGAAGATTATCCAGATTTAATTATTATTGATGGCGGTAAGGGACAATTAAATGCCACCAAAAATTTTGCTGGCCCCTCAGAAATCATTAGCCTTGCCAAAAGAGAAGAGACAATTTTTTCAGCAAGTAATGATCTCGAAATTAAACTTGATATTAAAAAAGCCAGCGATCGCCTTGTTTTAGAAATAAGAGATTATGCTCATCACTTTGCAGTTTCATATCATCGCAAAAAACAACGATTAACATAAGAAGACAGATATTTTTTTGAGAGCAACTTTAATCCTCTATGAACGTCAAAATTTATAAATTTTCAAAACGGATGCTTCAATATTTTAAAAGTCTGTTCTTTTAAACAGGACTTCCGCAAATTAATTGAAATCGAATGAAAGATTCGATCTAGACGTTCTTTCTAAAAAAGTATAGGCTTCTTTTTTTGTGATCAAACTTAAAAAGGAGCCTATAAGTGTTTGCAAACATATCTTCAAATTACGTAAAAACTTTAGTTTTGTCTACTTCTCATAAAAATTTTACTGCAATGGGACGTTTTAATAATCGCAGTGCTGATACAATTCAACGACAATTATCTCCCGC
>Ga0209491_10000499_pt1 | contig 78525 bp, 70 predicted proteins | sample BON02_FD_187213 | JGI IMG/M metagenome (GOLD analysis project Ga0209491, IMG submission 187213) | Freshwater microbial communities from Lake Bonney liftoff mats and glacier meltwater in Antarctica - BON-02 (SPAdes) (version 2) | ecosystem: Environmental > Aquatic > Freshwater > Ice > Glacier...
CTGGGCTCATTTAAAAAAGGAACTGATTTTCATTTATGACCACAGAACGAAAAAAATCAATTCCTTTTTAAACGAAAAAAAACCTAATTTTGTAATAATAAGCAGTCCTAATTAGGGGAAGCTTACATCTGGAACAACTAGTTTTTGTAAATCTGGCTCAGAAGCCAGCAATCCACGCATTCTTGCCCCTTGCTCACTGGTAAAATACTCTGTACAATTTAGACTCGAGTACTCCATGATGTTTTTTGGATCTGGATCATATAAATCACCGTTGACATCTGTATCTGATCCTATATATTGACAAAGTCCATCGTCTACCAAGTTTAAATCCCAGTTTATGTTTTGTGAAGCCTTTGTATCACATATTATGTCACCAGTGAAAGAACAATTAGAACCATTTACATATTCAACACCAAAGGCTGTCGACTCAAAAGTATGGAATAGACCGAGTACATGTCCTATTTCATGCGACAACAAATACGAGTCAAGGCATGTTACTCCTTTAATTTTACCACCAATTAGTACTGCATCATTAAAATAAGTCAGAGGAGGAAAAAGGAAGTATAAAGGAAAGATATATCCTTGCGCAATACCTTCGTTGTATGGCCCCGTTTCAGGCTGAATGAATATATCAATTGCATTGGGCGTTATAAAGGACTTAAACAAACTATCAGTATTTGCTATTAATGAAAACGCTGGAGTAACTGCAATAGAACTAAAAAAATCATCATTAATTTAGTCAATTCCAACTAATGAGAAGCAAATATTGTGTGGATTATACGAATTTTGTAAATAATTTAATGAGCTATAGACTTCGCTAATGTTAACTCCTCCAGAGCCATCTGATTTTCTCAAGATATGGCATTTAATTCTAACGGTAAAATAGTCGGAAAAACCAGTTTTATTTTGATTGATGTTTTTAATGTTTTGTAGAAAATCAATCTTATTAATAATATGTGCTTTTGAATGACAACCTGAATGTTGAGAAAAAACAATTTTTATAGAAAAGCATAAGAAAAGTAGAAAGTAAATTTTTTTCATAGGAGTTATTGATTTTGTAATCTAAAAGAAACTTTGTACTCATTTAAGGGAATATAACCTATAGTAATATGACTAGAATCACTTCCTGGTTGCGGGAGCACCCTGACTAATCTTAGCTCTAAAGAGTCAATGTAGATCGGAGGATAAGAATTTCCAATTCCAGAAAGATAATTATTTGTACAAGATGGATATTCAAGCGTGTCGTTGGCACTTAAATCACTGTAAGTATTTTTAATGTTAGCATTAAAATTAACGAAACCACCAGTACAAAAGGAACATGCATATATTGGGCATCTTTCATCGCTTGTTAAAAATATTGAATCAATTCTATATTTTGGATATCCCACACTATCTCCTTGAACTATTTGTCTGGTTGTGTCAATTATAAACGGCTTTTCATCTATCCCCATCTCAAATACTTCGTTTATATAATATACAGAATCCTTAATTATATCTGTAGGGGCTGGACAATCTATGGGATCTTTGTCGCAACTACTGATGAGGATTAAACAGAAAAGCAATAGATTAATAGTTTTCATATATCGTTCCTTCAAGTTCAATTAATCAGTCGTTAAGTTGTAAGATATATAAGGTCAATTCTTCGACTTTTTCCAATAGCATTATATTCATTTCGCTAAGACTTAAATTTCCTTCTTGCATAAATTCTGCTTCGCTTTTTACATTAGGCAAATGCTTGTGCTTTTGGATGTAATCTTTTAAATCTGGAAGTGGCAATAGAGAATAGTCTTTTTTGAATACATAGTCGGGTATTTCTTCAAAATCTACTAAAACATCACGAGCCTGAATATATTGCGCATTCACCATTTTTATTGGCTTTGCTATGTAATCTAAATTTGATGTTCACAATCTAAATTTAGAAAAAAAAGTAGAACTTTTTCAATAGTTCTACGAATAGTTCTACAGTTTTTCTTTTTTAGTTCTTGTTGGTTTTTGTTGGCGTTTGTCTTTTAAGTCGCTGTAAGTGCTAAATCTAAAGGATTTGAAACAAAAAACAACAAAATAAAAAAAGCCCCGTAAGGGGCTTTGGAGGTCGGAACCGGATTCGAACCGGTGTAGCAGCTTTTGCAGAGCTGTGCCTAGCCGCTCGGCCATCCGACCTTTTTTATAAGGGTTGTAAAGGTAAGTAATTTTACAATTTTACAAAGTCCTTTGCTTAATTTTTTAGAAAGTCTTCACTTCACTAGGTTTTTTCATTCTTTTTCTGTTAATTTAGATTAGTAATAAAACAATACACAATGAATACTGTAGATTATTCTTTAAACGACTTTTTAGCTTATATCATGATATATGCTGCGGACGCCGATTTTGTAATCACTCCTGAAGAAGAGACACATATCCGAACTGTAGTAGGGGACAATGCCTATAATCAAATGCTGGATCTCTTCGATTCACACAACGATAAGGAAACACAAGAATTTATTTCTATGCTAAGAAAACAATACGTAAATGAAGACTCGAACAAGGATCTTCTCAAAATTGTGAAAGAAGTCTTTTTAGTAGATGGTTACTTCGTCGCTAGTGAGAAAGCGCTTTATGAAGCCTTGAAACATTTGGTTTAGATAGTTAGACAAGTAGCTTGTTAGTCTATGAGGCCGTTTTTTCGTTGAAAACCATTTGTTGTAAAAGCTGAATCAATTAAAATGAAGAGGAGTTGAAAGCTAAAAGCAATCTAGTATTCATGTGAAATTAGGCGAGTCTATTTATCTAGCAGTCTGAATGTCTAGCGCTCTAATTCACAGACTCCTTCAATTCAATAATCGACTTCTCTGCCTTCCCATCAATAGGGGGGTTCAACTTCGCAATTCTTACTTTTACCTTCTTAATGCGCTTATCTGTCTTGGATAAAGTATGAATGATTCTTCCCGCTAAATGTTCTAGCAGTTTTGATGGCTTTTCCATTTCGGCTTTTACCACATCATGAATGATTTGGTAATCGAAGGTATCTTCTAAATTGTCTGTTTTAACAGATTTATCGCTTTTAAACCAAACATCCACATCTGTGAAAAATAAATTTCCCTTTTCTTGCTCTTCTTTAAACACTCCATGGTGTCCATGTGTTTCTATATTACTTAAACCTATTTTAATCATGGCTAGAACTTTTTTTGATTTCAGTGCGTTCTAAAATCATCGCGCAAGCCAAAAATATGTTATTTTTACGGGATAATACATAAAACCAAACGAAATGCATCAAGATAACTACACACATCCAGATTATTATCAACTGGATGAATTGCTTACGGAAGAACATAAAATTATACGTGATTCTGTCAGAACTTGGGTAAAACAAAAGTTGAGTCCAGTGATTAATGACTATGCTCAGAAAGCAGAGTTTCCGAAATGGATTGTTAAAGAATTAGGCAATATTGGTGCCTTTGGTCCAAGTATCCCTGCCGAATACGGCGGAGGAGGAATGGATGAAATTTCTTATGGTATCATAATGCAAGAATTAGAGCGATGTGATTCAGGAATCAGAAGCACTGCTTCGGTTCAAGGCTCCTTAGTAATGTATCCTATCTATAAATTTGGAAGTGAAGAACAAAAAAGAAAGTACTTGCCAAAATTAGCAAGTGGTGATTTATTTGGTTGCTTTGGTTTGACAGAGCCCAACCACGGAAGTGATCCATCAAGTATGGAAACGAACTTTGTAGATAAGGGCGACCATTATTTATTGAATGGTGCTAAAATGTGGATTTCAAATTCTCCATTAGCAGATATCGCAATAGTATGGGCAAAGAATGAAGCAGGCAAGATTCGCGGATTGATTGTTGAAAAAGGAATGGAAGGTTTTACAGCGCCTGAAATTAAAAATAAATGGAGTTTAAGAGCATCCATAACAGGCGAATTAGTATTTGATAATGTTAAAATCCCTAAAGAAAATTTATTTCCAGAAGTTGAAGGACTAAAAGGTCCGTTGGCTTGTTTGAGTAGCGCTCGATACGGCATTGCTTGGGGCGCTTTGGGTGCTGCGATGGATTGTTACGATACGGCTTTGAAATACAGTTTGGAACGTCATCAATTTGGTAAACCTTTGGCGGGTTTCCAATTGCAACAAAAGAAATTGGCGGAAATGATTACCGAAATCACTAAAGGACAATTATTGGTTTGGCGTTTAGGAACATTGAAAAATGAAAATCGAGCTACTCCAGCACAAATATCCATGGCGAAAAGGAATTCGTGCGAAATTGCCATCAATATCGCTCGTGAATCAAGACAAATGTTGGGCGGTATGGGTATCAGTGGAGACTACAGCATCATGCGACACTCCATGAACCTAGAAAGTGTCATTACTTATGAAGGCACACATGATATCCACTTGTTGATTACAGGAATGGATGTTACTGGTGTGAATGCTTTTAAGTAGGGTTAAGTGCTACGTTTGTGGTGTCGGGTCTTCCGATTCGCCGCAGCCATGTGTCATCGAAAAATTTAGAGTCACAGCGTCTACGTTACGACTATTAGGTGCTTAAGCAATCAGTCGGGTCGAAAGACCCGACTGCACACGCAACGTGGTGTCGGGTCTTCCGACCCGACACCCGACACCCGACACCCGACACCCGACACCCGACACCTGTCGAACAATCGAACAATCGAACCGTCGAACAATCGAACAATCGAACCGTCGAACCGTCGAACAATCGAACAATCGAACAATCGAACCGTCGAACAATCGAACAATCGAACCGTCGAACCGTCGAACAATCGAACAATCGAACAATCGAACCGTCGAACCGTCGAACAATCGAACCGTCGAACAATCGAACCGTCGAACCGTCGAACTGTCGAACAATCGAATCGTCGAACAATCGCTTATGTGCAACTAAATTTAAGATGAGTTTAACTTTTTCGAAACTTGGGGATTTCTCCTTATCTTGCATCCATATGGCGGGCAATAGTTTCGGAGAGGTTTTTAAGATCAGTACGTTTGGTGAAAGTCATGGGAAAGCTATTGGTGTGCTTATCGATGGTTGTCCAGCTGGATTGCCCTTAAGCATTGAAGATATTCAACTCGAATTGGATCGAAGAAAACCAGGACAATCACACATTACCACAGCAAGAATAGAAAAAGATCAAGTGCAAATTTTATCTGGAGTATTCGAAGGGCAAACTTTAGGAACGCCCATCGCTTTGCTGATTGAAAATGAAGACCAGGAAAGTAAGGATTACAGTCATTTGAAAAACGCTTTTCGCCCAAGTCATGCAGATTTTACCTATCAGGAAAAATATGGCATTCGTGATTACCGTGGAGGTGGAAGAGCTTCTGCTAGAGAAACAGCCACTCGAGTTGCGGCTGGAGCAGTTGCTAAAAAGTTGAACTCATCTTTAACAAAGCTTAGCGTGCAAGCTTTTGTTTCGTCCATAGCCAATATTCATTTAGAGAAGAATTACCAAGAATTGGATTTGAATACTACCGAGAACAATTTGGTGCGCTGCCCAGATGAAGAAACGGCCAAGCAGATGATTCGCATCATCGAAACGGCAAAGGCTGAGGGAGATTCTTTGGGAGGTGTGATTACTTGCGTGATTAAAGATTGCCCGATAGGATTGGGCGAACCTGTTTTTGACAAATTGGAAGCACAATTGGCAAGAGCCATGCTATCTATTCCTGCCGTAAAAGGCTTCGAAATAGGAAGTGGTTTTGAGGGCACGAAAATGAAAGGTTCAGAACACAATGACGTTTTTGAAGCAAGAAATGATCGAATTGTAACGAAGACCAATAATTCTGGAGGAATCCAAGGGGGAATTAGCAATGGAATGGACATCTATTTTAGAGTAGCTTTCAAACCCACGGCCACAATCATGCAAAAGCAACAAAGTGTTGATGCGGCTAAAAATGAAATCGCATTGGAAGCCAAAGGTCGACACGATCCATGCGTTTTACCAAGAGCAGTTCCTATCGTTGAGGCGATGGTATCTCTCGTATTGGCGGATTATATACTTATTAGCAGACTTAGTAAAATCTAAGCTAAGGCATTTCCCAAAAATAAAACGACCTAAATAATGACGAAAAAGCTTGCATTACATTGGAAAATCATATTAGGAATGGTTTTAGGTATTGTTTGGGCGGTATTGTCCAGTCAATTCGGTTGGAGTAAGTTCACCCTAAATTGGATAGCGCCTTTCGGTACCATCTTCTTAAATGCCTTGAAACTGATCGCTATTCCCTTGGTGCTCTTTTCCGTGATTAGCGGAATTATTGGTATTGGTAGTCCAAAGCATTTAGGAAAAATGGGAGCGAAGACGCTAGGCCTGTATTTACTGTCTACAATTTTTGCAGTTAGTTTAGGATTGATTCTAGTGAATACCTTGAAACCGGGTGAAGTGCTTGACGATAGTGCACGACTAGAAAATAGAATTCAATATGAACTTTGGGCTATAGACAATCAAGTCGAAATCAAAGATGCACAATGCCTTTCATGCGACCCTTTAAACACTGAACTTGTTGAGAAACTTAGACTAAAAGCTTCCAATGAAGAAGTTTCAGCAAGTGTTCAAGAGAAACTAAATACGGCGGATCAAACAATAAAGAGTGGTCCACTGCAAGCTTTAGTTGATGCGGTTCCTTCCAATATTTTCGATGCGTTTATCAAGAATTCAATGTTGCAGATTATCTTCTTCGCAATCTTTTTTGGTTTGGCTACGCTCTACATTCCTGAGAAAGAAGCTAAGGTAGTTAAGGATTTTATCTATGCCATTAATGAAGTTTTTCTCAAGATGATTGACTTTGTCATGATCTTAGCGCCCTACTTTGTCTTTGCCCTCATGGCAGGTATCTTAGCCGAAATGGCAGGGGATGATCTGTCCAAAATGCTTGAAATTTTCAAAGGCTTAAGTTTCTATTTTTTAGTGGTTCTCGTAGGTTTACTCATCATGATTTTTATCACGTATCCATTGTTGCTTAAGATTTTTACTAAGGACTTTAAATATTTTGAATTTTTTAGAAAAATTGCTCCAGCTCAAATGTTGGCTTTTTCTACTAGCTCTAGTGCTGCAACACTTCCCGTTACGCTTGAAGTGGTAGAAGAAAATTTGAAAGTAAGTAAAAAGGTGAGCAGTTTTGTTTTGCCGATAGGGGCAACGGTAAATATGGATGGCACTAGTTTGTATCAGGCTGTTGCAGCCATTTTTTTAGCTCAATTTCACTTGATTGATTTGAGTTTAGGACAACAATTAACCATCGTAGTAACGGCCACGCTGGCATCTATTGGGTCAGCTGCGGTGCCTAGTGCCGGTTTGGTGATGTTAATGATCGTATTGTCCTCTGTAGGATTGAATCCTGCTTGGATTGCTATCGTATTGCCAGTGGATCGATTGTTAGATATGGTAAGAACAACGGTAAACGTGACAGGTGATGTCACGATTGCGAGTTTAATTGATAAATTAGAAACGGATGACGAAGCAAGAGAAGATTGACAATTACAATCCATCAGGGATTGGAATGGATAATGGTCATATTTATGGTTTACCCTTTGAATTTGAGGAATCTGATATTGTGATTCTACCCGTGCCTTGGGAGGTCACGACTTCATTTGGTGCTGGCTGTTCCAAAGGGCCTCAACAAATTTTGAACGCCTCCCCGCAATTAGACTTATATCATTTTGATTATCCCAAAGCATGGCAGCAAGGAATCTATATGCTGGAAGTTTCAGAGGAGATTTTGAAGTTGAACAAGCAATATAAACAGAGAGCTACTGAAATTATTTTGTTGCAAGAAAAGGGCAAAACATCTAGCGAATTATCTTATGAGATTGCTGCGGTCGATGAAGCTTGTGATGAAATGAGAAAGTGGGTATTTGAACAATGTCAAGTGCTCATGAATAGAGGCAAAAAGGTAATTGTATTGGGAGGCGACCATAGCACGCCGCTAGGATACCTGCAAGCCTTAGCGCTGAAGCATCAAGATTTTGGTATCCTTCAAATAGATGCCCATGCCGACTTGAGAAATGCTTACGAAGGGTTTAAGTATTCGCATGCTTCGATTATGTATAATGCGCTTCAAATTGAACAAGTTTCAAATTTGACGCAAGTCGGGGTTCGTGATATTTGTCAAGAAGAGGTTGATTTGATTGCATCGGAAAAGAGGATCAATTGTTTTTATGATCACGACTTAAAACGAGATCGAATGAACGGTAAAGCATTTGCTAAACAAATTGAAGAAATTATAGCTGGTCTACCTCAAAAAGTATACATTTCCTTCGATATTGATGGATTAGATCCAAAGCTATGTCCCCATACTGGAACACCCGTTCCGGGGGGATTTGAATTTCAAGAAGCCATAGAAATTATTAAAGCTTTGAAGAAAAGTGGTAAGGAGATTATTGGATGCGATTTGAATGAAGTTGGGGATAATGAATGGGATGCGAATGTGGGCTCGAGAGTGCTTTACCAATTGTGTTGTTACTTTTAAAAGCCAATGCGCAGAGTTTTTCAACTTGCTTAGCTGCTCAGGAAGCGGCTAAATGAACATAAAAAAACCCGTTTAGAATTTCTAAACGGGTTTTTTTTTATGGTTTTGAACTTAAGACTTATACAATCGAATAAGTACTGCCGTTAAGTGCAGTTTTAACCTGACTTTCGTGTGTTACATTTTCATCAAAGGTGATAGCCGCGCTTCCTTCTTCCAAAGAAACCGTCACTGAGGATACGCCATCTTTTGCTGCAAATGCATCTTCCACATGTTTCTTGCAGTGACCGCAAGACATTCCTTCAATTTGTAATTGGATGGTTTTCATTACTTACCAGTTCCAGTGCATTCTTTCTTTTCAGCATCTTTTGAGCAAGAAGAAGCTGACTTATTTGCACAACAACCCTTCGCTGGCTTGCAACAATTTGGCAAAGCGGCATAAGCCTCTTTATTTGGAGACATATCATCTGCCCAGTATCCTGTGAAGGTGATTTCTTTTTTAATTTCGTCTAAGCTTGTTAAGCTATTGTCGAATTTTACAGATAACTCTTTTGTTTCAACGTTTAGTAAAACTTTCGATACGCCGGCCATTTTTCCGATACTCGTTTCTAAAGCTTCTTTACACATTTCGCATTGAGCAGAAGTTTTGATACTTGCTTTTTCATTTCCAGCAAATACGCTTACGCCAATAAATAATACTGACATTAATAGTAGTGATTTCAAATTTTTCATGTTATTGTTTTTTTTTATTGTTTACAAATTTAATTAATTATTCTTTAATTTATACGGAACGGTCCATCTAAAACCTGCGTAAATTCTTGCACCACCTAAAGGCCCCCAAATCATGGAAGCATCAAAAGAGCTGCCAAAAGGATCATTCGGAGCAATTATTGGATTTTTTTGCCAAAAATTAGTCAAATTTTCAGTTCCTAAATAGAATTCTGTCCTCTTTACAACAACCGTTGCTTGTGTGTTTAAGTTGAAGAACAGCTTTGATTCATCTGGTCTTTGGTAGGCCTCAGGATTAGAGGCCGTTGATGGAATTCTTGATTTTCCATTCATCTGCCCCGTTACATTAAACCTCCATTTTTCATTTTTAGTTTCGTAGTCTAAGGTCAATAGAAGTTTATGACGTGGAATATAAGGCGCTAGTTTTAACCCACTTTCATAGGTAATGTGTACATCATCGAATTTATAAGCCAATTGAATGTCTAAACCAGGTGTCGCTTCTATCTTGGCTTCAACCTGAAAACTATTGGCATAGCTTTTCCCGTCTAGGTTGTAGAAATTTAATTGTCCAACGGTCTCATAATCACTAATAACCTGATGCGTAAAATCAGTACGATAAAAATCCACTACAATGCTTGCTTGTTGGAATCCTAAATAGAATTCTTTCATCAAACTTCCACCTACATTCCAAGCACTTTCAAATCCTAATGGTTCTTCTACATTAAAGGTTCTGCTACTCGCTAATGCGCCGATGTTTTCAGCAATTATATTTGCGGTTCTATATCCTTTTCCTGCAGCGAGCTTCAAGGTAAATTTCTTTGGGAAATTATATTTTAGATTTGCTTTAGGAGACAACCAGAAACCATAGAGATTATGGAAGTCAGCTCTTAAACCAGCTACGATTGAAAGTTTTTCGTAATCTTGGAAAATGTACTCTGCAAAAACACCAGGGACGCGTTCCTTTCGGCCAATATCAAGTTGGTCTAGGGACTCCTCAAAATAATCTAATTGGTAACTTGCCCCGAGCTTCATTTCATTTTTGTGGTTTTGCATTTTGGTTTGAAAAATCAAATTTACATTTGCAAAATTCTCTAAGCCATCATAAAATTTGTTGCCATACCAAGCTTGATGCTGATGGTTGTAATATTTATATTGAATTCCAATACTCTGTAATTGATTCTTTAATACAAAACCAGTTTTCGCAAAGGCGTCGTATCGTCTATTAATATTCGTAGTTTGGAACAGGTTCGTTTTTCCCTCATTCATATGAAGCCCAGGTAGTTGTCCGGCACTTCGTTCATCATAGGTATAGGTAAACCCAAATCTAGAATGAAAGGCTTTTTTTGAGTCATAAAGCCACTTGTTCGTTACCACAATTCTCTCCGCTAAAGGAACATCTTGAAAGCTGTCGTTATTGTTGTCATGTTTCACTTCATGGATCATACCATGCACTAAAAGGATGGTACTCCACTTGTCATTTATGCGATGGCTAAAGTTCGTGTTGAGTTCAAATTGTCCATGACGAGTTGCAAAAACATTTAGAAAAAATCGTTCCGAATCATTGGGCTCTTTGTAATTGTAATTGATTTGACCAGTGATGGCCTCGTAGCCGTTGACTACTGAACCCGCACCCTTATTAATGGCAATAGAATTCATAAAAGGACCTGGCACATAAAGCATTCCAAAACTATTGGCTAAACCTCTAATCGCCGGTTGGTTTTCAAACAAAATTTGGGTGTAGTAACTGTCTAATCCCAACATTCGCAATCTTTTCGCACCCGTTACCGCATCGCTGAAGCTTACGTCAACCGCCGCATTGGTTTCGAAGCTCTCGGATAAATTACAACAAGCAGCTTTTGTTAATTCCGCTGCATTGATCACTTGAGAATTATATGGGTCGATGGTCGACCGGTCTAGCTTCTTATAAGTGAAAGAAACTTCGTCTAAGACATTGGTGGCATCCAAAAGCACTTCATATTCATTGACTCCAGGTTTCAATTGTAGGGTGAAATCGGCATAGCCGATATAGCTAACTTTTAATTTGGTCAACTTACTAGGAACTTGAAGTGTGAAGAAGCCATTGAGGTCACTCGTGGTGCCGAACAAACCATCTGCCGAAATAATATTTGCTCCGATTAAGGCTTGCTTTTCGTTTGCTGTTTGTTCTAAAATGTAACCGCTAATACTTCTTTCTTGTGCATAAGCACTAATCATAACCAGCTGTAAATAAAACAGCCATCTAAATTTTTTCATGGGAATTTCTTTAATTAATTATTCAAGATAAACTGAACATTAATTAAGCACTAACAAAGGAAAGATTGCAATAAGATTCTGATTGGAATGTCAGGGGGACGCTCAAGACTTTGATCTAAGTTGAGCGTTTGTTCAATATTGAAAACCGCAAGATTATGAACTAATGCAAATTCTTTAGGGGCAATATAAGCCGTTAAGGTTTGTAGATTGGAATGAATCAATTCAACATCAGATTCAATTAAACCATTGCTGAAAAGGCAACACGCATCTTTCTGCAAAGAAGGGATGCTAGACTTGAATTTATCTTCACCCGGCGAACAATTTTCTTGTTGCACCATCAGGCTCAAATTTGTTTCATTAGAAATTAAACAAGTCATGGTAGAATAAGGAATAGATATACTAGCTAGCAACATGAAAATTGCTAAGTAAAGTAAGGTCGTATTTTTTATAATTGTTTTAATAAGTATAATTTCATTTACAAAAATAGGTAAAAAATGCGGAGTGATTATTCTTTTAGGAAAGATTTAACTTTAAATCGGCCTTCTCTAGTAAGCAATTTGACATAATAAACTCCTGTATTCCAAGAGCTACAATCTATTGCTTGTGCTTGAATTTGAAGGTCTTCTAGCTCGTAAATTGCCTTGCCAAGCACATCAAAAACCTGCAAGGAGTAATCCTTTACATTTTCTAGTAAACTAACATAAAGAAGAGATGAACTAGGGTTGGGATAGATGTTAAAGTTCAACACATCGTCCATTCGCTCTCTTATACGAATACCGGTAGTATCAATGATGGTGGTATCTGCGGGTTGGTTACTTGAAAAATAGCTTACTCCACCACGTGCATTGCCAACAAAATACTCTAAGACGTCATCATTGTCAATATCTATTATCGAAAGGTTGGTTCTCAAGCCAACTCTAGAAGGAAAAAGTTTCGGGACAATCAACGCAAAGGAACCTGCTTTTAAAGAATCAGGATTCAATAAATAACCCGCAATAAATCCCATTTCGCTGCCTGCAAATAAGATTTGGTTTGAATCTGTTTGAAGAAGTGTTGGAGCACTATATCCTGGAATAAAGCCAGGCGTATTTGTTCTAATTTTACCAAAGGCTTGATTTGAACTGTCGTTACTAAAAACAGGATTAGTTACCGTCCCAATATTCCAAAAGTAGGCGATTTCTCCATAAGAACCTTCTCTACCAATTAACAAATCTAAAAGTCCATCTTGATTGACATCAATCAATTGTGGATGCGCGTAATTGCCCACATCTATATTGAAAAATTGCAATTGAGTTTGAATAAATGCTGCTGGATTTCCAAATCCAGCGGTGTTTTCATAATAATGAACCAACCCATTTTCATCACCAAAAATCAGATCTTTGTCTCCATCATCGTCTAAATCTCCAAAAGTTGGGCGCAAAAAATCTGCACCAAAATTACTTAAGCCTAGATAATCATCATCTATCAGAGTAAACTCAGCAGAAGTATCGACTCCAGTATTTTCAAAATAGTACAAATTGCCAATCGTGGTGCCCATGTTTTCGTAGACATAGCCATTGGCAACAATCATATCTTCCAAGCCGTCACCATTATGGTCGAAGAAAGTAGGGAAAGAGTAACTGCCGAAATCCATGGCTTCGTCGATGATGAAATTGTTTTTTACGAAACTAAAAGGGGTCGTTGTGTTTCCTGTATTTTCATACAACCAAGAACTTGTGGTATTGACGTGTGCCGTATTGCTATTTGGAGCAATGAGTAAATCTTTTTTGCCATCATTGGTTACATCCACATAAAATGCGGCGGGAAATATTTCGACATTGGCCGGCAAATCATAACTTGGATAGGAATAGTCTGCCAAACTACTCGCCATGTGTGCATTCAAACTCGTATTGTCATTTTGTAAAAAAACCATAGAATTGTAGGAAACATCCCCAATCAGCATATCCATTTTATTGTCTTCGTTTGGATCGAAAAGAAGTATAGTAGATCCAACATGTTTGGGCCCGCCAGAAGGGATTGGAGTTCCCGTGCCTCCTTTACAAGAAATGTCAAAGTTTACGTTATTACTGGCATTGCCTTCAGAGAACAACCCCCAACAGGAAGTGTACTCTTCAAAGATAAGAGAGTCGCAACCAAAACCATTTTCTATTGACAAATTTCGGTACAGGGGAACTGAAGTGCCTAAACTGTAAAACACCGCGATATCCATGTCTCCATCACCATCAATATCTTCAATGCCTGGAATATCACCATTACTATTATAAATGTTCACATCAAATCCACCTAAATCGAATTCTAAAAGAGTCTTGGCCTGCACAAATGATATTTGTCCACCCACAAGTTCTTGTCGATAAACTTGAATTCCTGTATTGACAAATGCGAAAATATCCATTAAACCATCACAATTGTAATCTCGAAACAAGGCAAAACGAACAATTTCAGGAAAGAACTTTTCCAAGTCGGGCGCATATTTATAATTCCCATTAATGTCTTTGAGTAAGACCAAAATCTTATTTGATTTTCTATCAAAAATCAACAAATCCTCACGACCGTCTTGATTGATATCTCCACCGGAAAATTGCGGAAGATCTAGCCCCCCTAGCCAAGCATTAGGCAAAGTGGTACCATCTTGAATGACCGGAATGTCTTGTCTTGGAAATAATTGAGCGTGACTTGCAAAAGCTAAGATTAGATTAAACAGGCAACAAAAAATAAACTTAAGCATATGCGATTTTTCTCTTCCTCAAATATACGTAAATAAGCACCAAGATGTTTTCAAGTCTTGCGTTCTTTTTTGCGGGCTGCAGGGAAAAGGACATTATTTAAGATTAAACGATATCCTGGAGAATTTGGGTGCAAATTTAAGTCCGTTTGAGGATCACCTACAAAGTGTTGATAATCTTCTGGGTCATGCCCGCCATACCAAGTCCACATACCGAACCCAAAAGTACCATGAATGTATTTGGCTTCATTGGCTGCTTTATTTTGGCCTAGGATAAGGACTTCTGTTTTGATGAAATCTTTGTTAAAAGCAGTGGTTTGTCCCATGAAACCTTTCACTGTTTTGGTGTGGTTTTGGGTCAACATTGTAGGAACAGGATCCCATTTTGCGGAAAAGTCAAACAGGGTGAAATAATCTAAATTTTTAGCAACTTTTCGACCATAGTTGGCATCGATATCGGAGTACTCATATTCATAAGGACTCATGCGCAAATGAAAATTCTCAAAGGCTAAAGTTTTGGTGAAGTTTAACTCATTTTGGGCATTTGGACTAGGTCCATCTCCATCAAACATATGGTCGCAAATGTCTGTTCCTTCTGCTGCTAAAGCAATGTCGTAACTATCGGTAGCTGAGCACATGGCAAACATGAAGCCTCCACCCGCCACAAAATCTCGAACTCTCTTTGTGATCGCAAGTTTCAATTCAGATACTTTTTGAAATCCATATTTCGCTGCTACTCCTTCCAGTTCCACTACTTGTTCTTGGTACCAAGGCTGTGTTTTGTAGGCATTCCAAAACTTTCCATATTGACCCGTAAAATCTTCATGATGAAGATGTAACCAATCGTACAAGACCAACTTGTCATCCATGATTTCGGAATCGTAGATTACTTCATACGGAATTTCAGCATAGGTCAATGCGAGCGTAACGGCATCATCCCATGGGGCGTTACTCTTGGGTGAATAAACTGCAATTTTTGGCGCTTTCTCTAATTTTGCCAAATCCATATTTTTTTCTGGATTGGAAATTGTTGTTAAGATATTCGTGTATTTAGCATCAGGAACTATCTCATAGCTCACGCCCCTAATATTGCACTCATCTTGGATTTGCTTAATGTGCTTCACTCCAAAACTACCTCCTCGATAATTTAATAACCAATCAATTTCAACTCCTTGAGTTAAAGCCCAATAAGCTATACCGTACGCTTTTAAATGATTTTTTTGCTCTAGATCCATAGGGATCAATAGATAAGAAGCCGATAGTTTTAATCCGGTAAGTAAAATAACTGCAAAAAGAATGATGCGCTTCATACCTCAAAAGTAAGGCAAAATCCATTCTGAAAGAAATAGAAAGTTTGCAACAAATGTTAAGAAATTAAAATAAAGCTTATTAGTTTTTTATAACTTGCAACGAAACTATATCTTATGAAACAAAATCTTACAATTTTAGCCTCACTTTGTTTGCTGTTTAATTATGCACAAATGAATATAACTGCAAATGCTAACGCTAGTCAATTAGCGCAATATTTAGCTGGACCAGGAGTTGTTATAAGCAATGCCGTGATCAATTGTCCATCTGGTGGGGCGGGCTTTTTTAATAATGGAAGTGCTGGTTTAGGAATTACCGATGGCGTTATACTTACGAATGGTTTTGCAAGTGACGCAAACTTTGGGTCAGCATTTTTTGCGAGCAATAGTTTTGGAGGTACGGGAGATCCTGATTTGAATGCAATTTTATTATCCTCGGGTTTAAAAACTACCGACGTTTGTGTGCTTGAATTTGATATAACGGTTACAGGAGATAGTTTGAATTTTTCATACGTATTTGCTTCTGAAGAATACAATGGATTCGTTTGTAATGGATACAATGATGTATTTGCCTTTTTTATTTCTGGTCCGAACCCAAATGGAGGTGTTTATACCTCCCAAAATTTGGCTTTAATTCCTGGGACAAATACACCGGTATCGATTAATACGGTGAATAATGGTAACCCAAATGGATTTGATCCTGGTTGTCAAACCTTTAATACACAGTACTATAATGGAATACCCTTAGCAGATTTGTCTTATGATGGAAGAACCAATAAATTAATTGTTCAAGCTGAAGTGGTTCCTTGCGCTACGTATCATTTTAAATTGGCGGTAGGTGATGGAAGTCCGTCGTTTGGAAGTGATGATCTTTATGATTCTGGCGTTTTCTTGGAAGAAGGAAGTTTCTCTTCAAATGCGATAACAATTGGAGCTACTTCCATTCTTGGAGGAAATTATAATTATTTAATTGAAGGTTGCCTTGAAGGGGTTTTTACTTTTGATATATTTACAGCAGGTGGAACAAATGATACAATCATCGATTTTATTTTAGGGGGAACCGCGATTAATGGAGTGGACTATATTTTTATTACGGAAGAGCTTATTTTTAACGGCAATGACACCTCGATTTCAATAAGTATTATTCCATTAAATGATAATCTTGTAGAAGGAATGGAAACGATTATTTTATATTTGACGAATCAAGGATGTGGCGGAGGAATAGTGGATTCCGCTATCATAGAAATTGCTGACAATATTGTCGTAAGCGTTACCCCTCCTTCGGATTCCCTTTGCAATGGAGACTCGGTTTTACTCGTAGCGACGGGTGGAGATTCTTATGCATGGAGTCCAGTTGCCGCGGTTACCAATTTAACGGATAGTTTTACCTATGCTTCCCCAAGTACTAGTTTAAATATTCAATTGATCACTACTTTAGGGTCGTGTATTGATACCACGCTTATTTCTTTAAGTGTAGGTAATTTATCGGTGTTAAATGCAATTATAGAAAACGAATCTTGTCCAGGGGAGAACGATGGTTTTATTGATTTGAGCGTCAATCAAAATATAGGCGCAGTAAGTTATCTTTGGACTACTGGAGATACAACAAATGCGATTTTTGGTCTTCCAGCCGGACCCTATGATGTGCAGATTTCGGATCAATCAGGCTGTCTTATTGGTCTAGGGTTCAGCATTAGCCAACCTGTTTTATATTTGAATGCTTTGAGTTCGGATACCACGATTTGTCTTGGCGACATCGTTCAATTAAATGTAGAAGATAGTTTAGATCAGCCATCTTATTACTGGGAAGCAATTGCTTCATTAAGTGATAATTCCATTGCTAATCCAACCAGTCAACCCGCGCAGAGCTTGTATTATTATGTTAGTGCCACGGTGAATGGAAACTGTACTATTGAAGACAGCATCTTTGTGGAAGTAAAAGAATTAGAGATTGCGGCGTTTTATACAGATACCATTGTTGGGGTGGGAGATGTAATTAACCTTGGTGTAAACTTGCTTACGTTTACAAACATATCAAGTTCGATTACTTATACTTGGACGCCAATAGATTTTCTTGCACAGACCGATCAATCACAAACTTTAGCGACCATCATGAACAATATTGTTTACAATATTTATGCAGAAGGAGAAGGGTGCAAGGATACCGCTCAGATAGTGGTTTCAACAGAAATTTCATTTGATATTCCAAATGCTTTTTCACCGAACAATGATGGAATAAATGACGTGTTCCAGGTCGCCAATTTAAGCGGGGGCAATATTCGAGAATTCAAAATATACAATCAATGGGGCGATTTGATTCATAATAGTATAGAACCATGGGACGGAACCTATCAAGGAGTTGCTCAACCAGCAGGTGTCTACACTTTTTATATTCGCTTTACAAATATTGGTCAGGAGATTTTTGAATCGGGAATGTTTACCTTGATTTATTAACGGGAATGTATGCCTTGAGTTAAAAACAGGGCTTTAAATTAAAAAGGCGTTTCTCATGAGAAACGCCTTTTTTGATTTTGAATTGTATTTACAAACTTGCAATTGCTTTGTTAAAAGTTTCACTAGGTCTCAATGCCTGCTTTGCCTTGTTACTATCAGGTAAATAATAGCCACCGATATCTATGGGCTTGCCTTGACATTCAATCAATTCTTTGACAATCTTATCTTCGTTTTCAGCAAGCGTTTTCGCTAGAGGAGCAAATTTAACTTTTAATTCAGCATCTTCATTTTGCGCAGCTAATGCCTGAGCCCAATACAATGCCAAATAGAAATGACTACCTCTATTGTCTAACTCATTTACTTTTCTAGAAGGAGATTTTCTATTCGTCAAGACTTCTTCAGTTGCCTCATTTAAAGTTTTAGCCAACACCTTAGCCTGTTTGTTTTCATTTACTTCTGCAAGGTGTTCAAAAGATTCAGCAAGTGCTAAAAATTCACCCAATGAATCCCATCTTAAATGGTTTTCTTCTACAAACTGATCAACGTGTTTTGGCGCAGATCCACCCGCTCCTGTTTCAAACAATCCACCACCTTGCATCAAAGGAACAATCGATAGCATTTTAGCACTAGTTCCTAGTTCTAAAATTGGAAACAAATCCGTATTGAAATCTCTAAGCACATTTCCTGTTACAGAAATAGTGTCTTCTCCTTTAATGATTCTTTCTAAAGAAAAACGCGTTGCTTCTAATGGAGGCAAGATTCGAATATCTAATCCTTTTGTATCTAATTTTGGTAAGTAAGTGTTTATCTTCTTGATTATTTCAGCATCATGTGCTCTATTTTTGTCTAACCAAAAAACAGCAGGGGTCTCACTTAATCTTGCTCGTTTAACAGCTAGTTTAATCCAATCTTGGATTGGAGCATCTTTCGTTTGACACATTCTCCATATATCACCTTCTTCCACATCGTGTTGCATGTAAATCTTACCTGATTCATCTACCACTTCAACTTTGCCTTTAGAAGGAATTTCAAATGTCTTGTCGTGACTTCCGTACTCTTCTGCTTGTTGAGCCATCAAGCCAACGTTTGGCACAGAACCCATGGTTTTAGGGTCAAAAGCGCCGTGCTTTTTACAGAAATCGATGGTTTCTTGATAAATACCAGCATAGCTGCTATCAGGAATCACCGCTAGAGTATCTTGAGGTTTGCCTTCAGCATTCCACATTTGACCAGAGGTTCTAATCATAGCGGGCATAGAAGCATCGATGATGACATCACTCGGTACGTTTAGGTTTGTGATTCCATTGTCTGAATCAACCATGGCAACAGCTGGGCCGTTCTCATAAGCTAATTTGATATCCGCTTCAATTACTGCTTTTTCTGCTGCGGGTAATTTTTGGATTTTGGCCAATAAATCACCAAAACCGTTATTTACATTTACGCCTAAGGATTCAATTGTTTTCGCATGTTTCGTGAAAACATCTTTAAAGAAAACCTTCACAGCTAAGCCAAAAATAATTGGATCAGAGATTTTCATCATGGTCGCTTTCAAGTGCAATGAAAACAATAAATTCTCCTCTTTTGCAACTTTTATTTGCTCGTTAATAAAAGCCAATAAGACGTTCTTACTCATTACGGTGCCATCTATAATTTCTTCTGCTTTAATAGCTAATTTATCTTTTAAAATAGTAATATCGTCATTTACTGCTACAAATTGAATGGTTAATTTACAGTCTTCTGCAAGGCAAATTGATTTTTCGTTATGGAAGAAATCACCATGCGACATGGTGGCTACTTTTGTTTTAGAATTTGAAGACCATGCACCCATGGAGTGTGGATTATTTTTTGCGTATTGCTTTACCGGTTGAGGCGCTCTTCTATCAGAATTCCCTTCACGCAACACTGGATTTACAGCACTACCTTTTACTTTGTTGTATCGAGATAGTGTTTCTTTTTCTTTAGGAGTAGTTGCTGTTTCAGGATAATCGGGAAGGTCATAGCCTTTTTCTTGTAGTTCCTGAATGGCTTCTTTCAACTGAGGCACTGAAGCACTAATGTTGGGTAATTTTACAATATTAGCTTCCGGCTTTTTAACTAATTCCCCCAAAGCGGCTAATTCATCATTAATTCTTTGATTCGTTTTTAGTTTTTCTGGAAAAAGAGATAATATTCTACCAGCTAGGGAGATGTTGCTGGTGCTTACTTCAATATTTGCAGCCTTCGCAAAGGCACTTATGATAGGCAATAAAGAATAGGTTGCCAATGCTGGAGCTTCATCGGTTATGGTGTAAATTATTTTTGAATTCAACTTGTTCATATAAAATATTTGGTTTGTGAATTTATATAAGGGCGCAAAGGTAGTGATTTTATGTATTTTTATTTTAAATAGGCCTAGAATTATTCTAGATAAGAGAAAAAAATCAACTAAATTTTTATTATATTTACTTAATGAAGAAAACGCTCTTTTTAATATTGTTTAGTTGCTTAGTTGTCTTGGGTTTAGATGCTCAAAGGTGGCAAGTGTCTGAGGACAACACCTCCTTAATGTGTGATACAAGTTTGACAGGCGGTGTTATAGCAGACACAATTTACAGTTGTCTAGCACCTAGTAATGGCGTTTTGACTTTTAACGGACTTTGTGCTTCCTATACGCCAAATTCGAATTATTTTGGCTATGATGTAATTTGTTTAACCACTTGTATTGGAGGAGTTTGTACAGATTCTACCGTTCAAATAACCATTAATCCTGTGGGGGAGTCCATTTATCAAAGTACACCTGAGGATGCGAATTATTTTGTTTGTGAAAGCGTGATATCCGGTGGAAGCAATGTGGTGATTTCAGGTTGTTCAATGCCCTTATACGGAACGGCGAATTATAATCCAGCATGTGTTATTTATACCCCATTGCCAAATTATGTAGGGCTGGATTCGTTTTGTATTGTTTCTTGTATAGACACCCTTTGTGATACGTCAACGCTGGTTATGAATATAACGCCGGTTACGGATAATGTTGCGGTAAGTGTTCCTGGCAATGTTCCTATTACCATTTGTACACCTCAAATCCCTACTATAGTAGATAGCGTTACGAGTTTTACGCTATCCTGTGGACCAACATTGAGCAATGGAACCGTAGTGGTGAATTCAATAACGCAGTGCATAGAATATACACCTAATGCTGCATTTGATGGTACTGGATTAGCTGGTACCGATGTAATCTGTGTCTCTATTTGCAATTCTTTAGGGGTCTGTGATGTAACGAATATAAATATTACGATTACTAATTTTACCGTTACAACGAATGCGAATGCTGCTCAGTTAGCTCAGTCACTTACGGGACCTGGAGTAACGGTTACGAATGCGTTCTTAAATTGTGCAGGAAACTCTTCTGGTCGTTTTACGAATGCAAGCAACGTTCTAGGTATTGACGATGGGGTAGTTTTGGGGACGGGAATTGTTTCGCAAATAGATAACCTTCCAGGCTTTCAGCCAAGTACGGGAATGGGGACTCCTGGGGATGCAAATTTGAATGCTATTTTAACAAGTCAAGGCTTGTTATATGGAACGAATGATGCTTGTGCTTTGGAATTTGATGTGCAAGTATTAGGAGATTCTTTAAAATTTAACTACGTATTTTCTTCTGAAGAATACCCTGAAGGAGGTTTTGGGAATGTAGATGATTACGTTTGTAACATCAATGATGTTTTTGCCTTTTTTGTAACGGGGAATAATCCATTAGGTGGCATGTATATAAATCGAAACATTGCTACTATTCCGGGCACAGCACCACCTCTTGCGGTATCTATTAACACAATTAATGATGGTAGTGAGCCGAATAATCCACCGTCTTGTTACAACACTTTTACGGCGTTCTACAATGGAAGTGTGCCGAATGTAGCTTTTGACGGAAATACGGTAGTATTGCAAGCAAATATTTTAACTATTCCATGCGATGTGTACCATTTCAAATTAGTCGTTGGAGATGGTAGCGACAATGTATGGGATTCTGGCGTATTCTTAGAAGCAGGAAGTTTTACATCTTTACCGGTTACTTTGGCTTCTTCTACCATTTTAGGAAATGGGTTTGTTAATGCTGTGGAAGATTGCGTGGATGGATTATTCACTTTTGAATTAGATGAACCACTTCCAAATGATTATGGAATTAAATTTCAAATAGCGGGTACAGCAATAAATGGACTGGATTACACCTTGATTCAAGATAGTATTACCTTCTTTGCTGGGGATACCTTGATCCAAGTTTCAATTTATCCTATCGCAGATGGAATTACGGAAGGTACAGAAACGGTAAAATTATACCTTATTAATAATTGTACGGGACTACCTTTTGACAGTGCAGAGTTAAGTATTATTGATTTGATTCCTTTCAATTTGAATGTGAGTGAAGATACTGTTTGTACAGGAGACACTATTGTCTTTCACGCTACTATCGCAGGAGATAATAATAATTTGGCAGTATATAATTGGACTCCAAATAATGGAACTATTCTTGATATTGATAGTGGTTATACCATAGTTGTGCCTACGGTAACTCAAGATTATTATGTGGAATATACTTTAGGTGGCTGCACCAAAATAGATACGACACTGATTGTTGTCTCCACGTTTAGTATGGCTTACGATACTAATTTCATTTCTTGCCCTGGATCGAATGATGGTGGCTTTACTGCATTGGACAACAATGCCATTGGGAATGTAACCTACGAATGGTTGCCAAGTATGAGCACTGATTCATCTATTATTGGTTTAGGTCCCGATACGGTGATTGTAACGACAACCGATCAATCTGGTTTGGCTTGTGGTAGCATCACGGATACTTTATTTTTAGCAGAACCTATGGGCTTAAATTTCAATTCTAATACTGTGAATGTGACTTGTTATGGTTTGGATAATGGGGTAATTAATATTTCAAGTCTTGCTCCGAATACTACCTATACCGTGGATGTTGTTTATATGGGAAATCCTTTGTCGCAACAAAGCTTTACCACAAATGCAAGTGGCAACTTTAGTGTTTCTAATTTACTACCGGGGGTTTATGATTCTATACTGATTACGAATCCTGTAACGGGTTGTTTCAATGCTCTTGGATTTACAATTACGGAACCAGATACCTTGCTTGCAGACATTTTTACACCAGGTCTTGTACTTTGTTCTGGAGGATCCGTTGATAGTCTCATTGTAAATGTTTCCGGAGGCACAATCCCTTACAGTTATTTATGGAGCACGGGCGCTGTTTCATCCTCAATTACTGGAGTTGCTACAGGAAGTTATTGGATCACAGTGACTGATTTTAGAGGATGTCAAGTAAGTGATACTTTTAATGTGGGGCAACCAAATTCACTTGCGTTCAATTTGCTTTCGGACAACGTAAGTTGTTTCGGAGGGAATAATGGTATAGCTTATGTCGACTCAATACAAGGAGGCATTGCGCCATATACATTCCAATGGGGTGCAGCTTCAGGGAATCAAACAAATGATACTGCTTTCAATTTAATAGTAGGAACTTATACAATCACAGTGACTGATTTCAATGGATGTATAGGACAACAAAATATATCAATTCAACAGCCAACAGCAATCGCCCTTTCTGAAACGCATGTTAATGTTTCCTGTTTTGGTTCAGGGGATGGAAGTATTAACGCAAGTGTGGTAGGTGGTACTCCACCATATACCTATGCTTGGACAGGTCCTAATGGATTTACTGCTGTTACGGAAGATGTAAGTGGTCTAATTGCAGGTTCTTACACGCTAAACGTAAGTGATTCCTTAGCTTGTTTTAAAGATACAAGCATCGTAATTACAAGTCCACTTGCTTTAAACATTGTAATGACTTCAACAAATGTTACCTGTAAAGGATTGAATAATGGAAGCGCCGCGGTAGCGGTTAGCGGAGGCGCCACGCCTTATACTTATTTGTGGGATGATGCTTTGGCTCAAACTACCAATCCTGCCACTGCATTAGCTGAAGGTACTTATCAAGTTTTTGTGACAGATGCAAATACTTGTGCGGATACAGCTCAAGTTATTATAACAGCACCCGATTCTCTAATATTGACCATTGGAAATGTCACGAATGTACTTTGTAATGGTGCGGCAACAGGGGCTATTGCTGTGACCACCACAGGAGGAACAACAGCTTATTCTTATCTTTGGACAAATGCTGGCGGGGCGAATGAGGATCTTTTAAATGCACCCGCAGGCAATTATACTTTAACGGTTACGGATGCGAACGCATGCACTTATCAGATAACACAAGCAATCACTCAACCTACTGCAATTGTGGTTGGATTAGTAGGCACTAATGTCTTATGTTTTGGTGGAGCAACAGGAGCCATAGATGCTACTGTAAACGGCGGGATAGGCCCTTACACCTACGCTTGGACTGGGCCAAATGGCTTTGTTGCAACAAGTCAAGATGTCTCAGCGCTAATGGCTGGCAGCTATACCCTTATAACTAGAGATGCTAATAATTGTACAAACACACAAACCTTAAATCTTACGCAACCGGCAGCTGTAATAATAAGTTTTACAAATACTAGCGTGAATTGCTATAGTGGAAATGATGGGTCGTTAACGGCAAGCGTTGCATCTGGTGGAACTGCTCCATTCGCATTTCAATGGGATGCCGCAGCTAACAATCAAGTATTAGCAACGGCAATTGGCTTAGCCGCTGGGAATTATAGTGTAACAGTTACAGACGGGAATGGCTGTACTTTTACGGACAATGCAACAGTTATTCAACCATTGGTTTCACTTACAGTTAGCGCAACAGGAACGGATATTTCTTGTGCTGGTTCTAATAATGGAATGGCGCTTGCTAATGCACAAGGGGGTTCACCAGGATATACTTATTTATGGAATGATCCTTTAAGTCAAACGACAGCGCAAGCCTCAGACTTAGCTTCGAATACCTATCAAGTAACCTTAACGGATGCAAATGGATGTACCGCTACGGATACAACTTTTATTGATGAACCAAATCCTATGATTGTAGTCGCTACAGCAGATTCAGCAAATTGTTGGGGTCAGGCTTCAGGTGCAATAAGTTTATTCGTCACAGGAGGCACAGGAATGGGGTATGCTTACTCCATTAACGGAGGAGAGACCTTTCAAAATAGCCCAAACTTTTTAAGTTTACCTGCAGGGGTTTATACTGAAATAGTGGTTCAAGATATAGGCTCGAATGACTTATGTTTGTCTTCCTTATATACCACTACTGTTTTTGAACAGCCTTATTTCTCATTCGAAGTTATGCCTGCGGATACAACTTTACAACTTGAAGAAACAGTTGAATTGACTTTGGTAGTCACTTCTCCGAATTATACAGATTTGAATATTGTAGGGGTTTCTTGGAATCCCGCTAGTGGTTTGAATTGCAGTGATTGTATTGATCCAATCGTACTGACTTATGAGCATTACACAGAGTATATTGCCTTAGTAAGTTATGAGGGTGGAGATGGAGAATTGTGCACGGCAAGTTCCAATGCCATTGTCATTGTTCAGAACAATTTAGACTTGTTTATTCCAAATGCGTTTACGCCAGGTAGTTTTGACGATATGAATAATGTTTTTGAAGTTTTTGGAGAAGGTATTGAATATGTAACCATGCAAGTTTACAACCGCTGGGGCGAGAAAGTTTTTGAAAGTAGCAATCAAAAGGTTTCATGGGATGGTATTTTTAAAGGTGAAATGCAAAATCCCGGGGTGTACTCTTATTATGTCAAAGTGGAATACCTTGATGGCAAAATTATAGATAGAAAGGGAAGTGTTACCTTGATTAGGTAATTCGTCAATGTGCCAATGTGAAAATTTGGAAATGTGCAAATGAAAACGAAGTCTTAGCTAGATGTTAATTTGCTAATAAAATGTCATTAGAAAAAAGTATATTGGATTTAACAAAAGTGCAATGTGACGTCGGGTTATACAACCCCACGCTTTTTTATAAATAGGCTCTATTCTTAGCGTCCACCCTACGACTTTTTTTGAATGGGATTCTATGGTGTGCCTCGAATAGACCAAATATATTTAAGGATAAAAGTAATTCGTCTAGTCGCATTGATCCATCTGGGCCTCCGGGCACATTGAGAGGCGTAGATAGTTTTTCGATTTTACGAACGATAGCTTCCATTTCAAATGACGAATGCTAGAGTATCTTCAAATTATAAATTACTAGAGTATCATAAAATAAATGTAACTTTATCAGTTAGTTTTAAATTATTAATGAGAGTCACATGAAGAGAATATTTATCCTTACGTTTTGCGTTTTTGCGACATGGTTTACACATGCACAAAATTTCAATCTTAACTCAACAACAACAGTCAACTTAAATTGTGGGACTGGTGGGATGTTATACGACAGTGGAGGAGCTGCTGCTGCTTATGCAGCCAATCAGAATTTTGCATATACTGTTTGCACAAATGGGGATCCTTTGAGTGCGCAAATCGTTAACGTATTGATCGGAACGGGTGATTTTTTAGCAGTTTTTGACGGAACAAATACCATTACCGCGCCCTTGTTATTTGTTTTTACTCCGACGAACTCCTTAGCGCCAGGTACTCAATTAAGAGCATCTGCTGCGAACGCATCAGGTTGTTTGACTTTTCAGATGTCTTCAGATGCGGCAACTAATGGAAATTTTCAATTTGCCCTTTCTTGTCTTCCAGCCTGCCAAAATATTGAAGCAGATATTTTAAGTTCGAGTCCAGCCATAGGCGTTAATGATACGAATTATATCGATCTATGTCCAAAAGATACCTTAACCATTACGGGTACCGGAATCTATGCACAAAATAATATTGCTTACACTCAAAGTGATGCTACCTCTGTTTTTTATTGGGATTTTGGAATCTTAGGTAAGGACACTGGACAAACGATTATATTGCCTATTCAAAGTCCTAAAATTTATTCTTTCACGATGACTGTGATGGATGTAAATGGTTGTCGTTCTATAAATGAAATCCCTTATACCATAAGAAAAGCACCCCAGCCTGAATTGTCTACGGTCATTGTTGATAGTACCCTATGTTTAAATCAAAGCACCTTGATGTACAGCCAAATCTTTAATCAACCTATTGATTCATTCATTACGGGTGACACCTTAATATTACAATCATCAGTTTCAGTTACTGACACTGTTTTTCTTCCCGATGATTCTGATAATATTTCTGGAAATGGTATTACGACGCCGGTTATTTACAATTTACCTATTTCAGGATATCAACCGGGTGCACAGTTGACCGTTACCAGTGATATCATAGAAGTTTGTTTGGATATTGAGCATTCGTTTGTAGGAGACTTAGATATTATTCTAGTATGCCCATCGGGTCAAAGTGTAGCATTGATTGATTTCTCCCCACCTGGTACTCCTGGGAATTCACTGGGTAATTCTGCATTTACAGGACAAGGAACTCCATTTACTTATTGCTGGAGCCCAACGGCAATTTTAGGAAGTATTGCGGTAGGCCAACCTTCCCTAGCCAATGATCCGATTTTGGCAGGAACCTATCAGGCAGTGGGGAACTGGAATAGCTTGATTGGTTGTCCACTAAACGGGAATTGGACCATTCAAATTTTTGATGATTATGGAGGAGATGATGGCTATACTTTTGGAGCTAGTGCAAGCTTTAATCCATCAAAGTTGGCAAGTAATGACTCTCTTATTATCCGATATGAGTTTCCGCTATGGCAAGCGAATCCAAACATCACTACAAATCTTGCCAATGACTCAGTTCAACTAACCCTCATTGATACAGCACAAACGGAGTTTTACTTTTCCGTGGAAGATAATTTAGGGTGTATTTTTTATGATACAGCAAGTATTTACCCAGATGTTTATAGGGTAATAGCCACTCCAGATAGCACCTTGATTTGTGGCGGAGAAGCTGTCCAATTAATTGCAGAAATTGAGCCCGATGATAACATTACTTGTGCTACAAATTATAATGTTTATCAGATTCCATATGTTAAGGAAATAGGGACCCCAACGCCCATAGTTTTTACTCAAGCAGTTAACGGCACAAGTCAAATTATGACTTTGCCTTTTACCTTTCCATTGTTTTGCGTGAATCAAACCCAAGCCCGAATGACCACTAATGGCTACTTGCAATTCGGTGCCAGCGCAATTTCTATACCGAACAACACAACTATGCCGGTGAATATTGCGCCTAATAATATCATCGCCTTAATGTGGGACGATTTGATGGATACTTTAAGTACTTCTAGTTACTTTACAAATGGCATTGCGCCAAACCGAAAGTTCGTGATCAATGTAGATTTAAAACATGTTGGTGGAACTGTTGCTACCGAGCGAGTTTTAGGACAGATTGTTCTTCATGAATCTCAAAATTATTTTGACTTAATTTGCGAAAATTGTCAAAAGGATATAAGCGACCCTACCGCAACGCAAGGAGCTGAAAATTTTACGGGATTCTTCGGAAAAACGACTCCTGGAAGAAACAATATGAATTGGAGTGCTACAAATAATGCTTACAGATATTACCCACAAACTAGTTTGAGTACCTATACAACAGCTTGGACGCCAGCGGCAAGTTTATCCGGTGCGAATACAACCACTCCAATGGCTACGCCAATTGTTACAACAAGCTATATTGTAGATATTACAAGTCCAAATAACTGTACGTATAGCGATACCATAACGGTATTTGTTGGGGGTAGTTTTGCTCATAGTATTTCTCCAGATACTACTATTTGTGCAGGAGATTCAGTTCAGTTAGGCGTTACAGGTGGAGCTATTACGATAGCATGGACTCCAAATGATGGATCAATTAGCGATACATCTAGTTTTAACCCTATATTTTCACCTACAACTACAACCACTTATACGGCAGAACTAGATTCATTTTCTTGCCTTACCCTTGAAACGGTAACTGTTTTTATTTCAAATGGCAATGTGGATTCTACAGTTGTTAATACAGAGACCTGTGCGGGTTCGGGTAACGCCAGTATTCAAATTTTTACTTCTGGTGGTGTCAATCCGCAATATTCTATCAATGGCGGCACTAGCTTTGTCACAACAAACTTATTCCAAAATCTAAATGCAGGAACGTATGATCTTGTGGTTAACGAAAATGGCTTATGCGATACGGCTTATCAAGTAATCATTGTTGGTGGGGCTCCCCTTCAAATTGACTCCATTGTTGTTTCAAATGCTTTGTGCGGTTCTGCCAATGATGGTAGGATTGAAATCTATGTTACTTCAGGCATTCCACCTTTAGTTTACAGCATTAATAATGGGGCCACTACTCAAGCGGGATTTTCTTTTAACAACCTTTCTGGTGGAACTTATCAGGTCTTTGTGCAAGATAGCTTCAATTGTATTTTAGATTCAACAGTAACGCTTACCCAACCTGCTCCACTTGTTTTAACTTTGGTTCAAGTGGATAGTTCTTCTTGTTTTAATACGAACGATGGACAAATTCAATTGAGTGCTGCAGGTGGAACGCCGGGCTATACCTACTCCATTGATGGGGTAAATTTTGTAGTGGGAAGTACCTTTAGTAATCTAGATGACATGAGCTATATACTTTATGTTCGAGATGCCAATCTATGTTTGGATTCTATCAGTGCCAGCGTTTTTTCTCCAACAGCACTTAACTTAGTAATGGGTTCCAACAACGTAACATGCAATGGACTTAGTAATGGGAATGCTACGATTACGGTAACAGGTGGGTCTGCTCCTTATGCCTATTTATGGAATGATCCTTTAGCGCAAAATACAAATGTTGCTTCAGCTTTAGCTGCCGGTTCTTATCAGGTGATTGTTTCTGATGCAAATTTTTGTTCAGATACTTCCCTGGTAACGATTACTCAGCCAAATGCATTATTGATGACTATTGATAATGTTGTAAATGTGCTTTGTAATGGAGCCGCAACAGGTTCAATAGCGATAAGTACAACAGGTGGAACAACGTCGTACACTTATTTATGGACGAATGGTGGAGGAACGAACGAGGATCTTTCTAATGCTGTAGCTGGAAATTATACTTTAACCGTAACAGATGCGAACGCATGTACTTTCCAAGTGACCCAATCGATTACCCAACCGCCTGTTTTAGTTCTAGGACTAGCAGGAACAAACGTAGCTTGCTTTGGTGGGATTACAGGAGCCATTGATGCCACAGTAACTGGAGGGGTAACACCTTATCTTTATGCATGGTCAGGACCAAATGGCTTCACAGCCGCAACACAAGATCTAACAGCACTTGGTGCTGGGGCGTATACTTTGCTCACTACTGATGCGAACAATTGTACAAGAACGCAGTCCTACACAGTGACACAACCTGACAATGTAGTCATTAACATGAACGTTACAAATGTAAATTGCTTTGGAGGTAATACGGGAAGTTTAACTGCCAATGCACAAAGTGGTGGGGTAGGACCATTTCAGTACCAATGGGATGCTGCAGCTAATAATCAAGCGGGTGCTTCAGCTACTGGTTTAATAGCAGGTACTTATACCATTACGGTTACGGATGCGAATGGATGTGTTTTTACGCAAAGCGCTACTGTTACCCAATCATTAAGTCCGTTAACAGTTATCGCCAGCGGAACAGATATTTCTTGTGCTAGTGCAAGTGATGGAATTGCCTTAGCCAATGTTCAAGGCGGTACATCAGGATATTTATATCTATGGAATGATCCACAAAATCAAACAACAAATCCAGCAACAGCTTTAGCTAGCAATATTTATCAAGTTACCGTAACAGATGCAAACGGATGTACCGCAACAGACACGACCTTTATTGATGCGCCTACTCCAATTGTTGTAGTGGTGAATCCAGATTCTGCGAATTGTTGGGGCGATGCTTCAGGAACCATTAACGTGTTTGCTTCAGGAGGAACTGGAATGGGTTATGCCTATTCAATTGATGGCGGGGTGACTTTCCAAAATAGTCCTGACTTTTTGAATTTACCTGCTGGAGTTTATAACGAAATAGTAGTGAAAGATTTAGGTGCGAATATTCCTTGTTTGTCAAATGTTTTAAGTACTACTGTTTTCGAACAAGCATACTTTACATTTGAAGTAATGCCAGCGGATACCAGCTTACAATTGGAAGAAAGTGTGCAATTAAGTCTTGTGGTTACTTCTCCAAATTATGGAGATTCTAGTATCGTGTTAGTTTCATGGTTACCTACCATAGGGTTAAATTGTAACGATTGTATCGACCCAATAGTGTTGACTTATGATCACTATACAGAATACACTGCCACAGTGAGCTATGAAGGCGGTGATGGGGAGTTGTGCACAGCAAACTCTAATACAATTATCGTAGTGGAAAACAATTTGGAATTATTTATTCCGAACGCCTTTACGCCAGGTAGTTTTGATGACATGAATAACGTATTTGAAGTATTCGGTGAAGGGATTGAATATGTTACCATGCAAATCTTTAACCGCTGGGGAGAAAAGATTTTTGAAAGCAGCAACCAACGAGTTTCTTGGGACGGCACCTTCAAAGGGGAACTGCAAAATCCAGGAGTCTATACCTACTATGTTAATGTTGAATATTTAGATGGAAAGGTGATCGATAGAAAAGGAAGTATTACCTTGATTAGGTAATGTGCTAATGAAAATGGCTCTAGTCGATGGTCTTTAGTCGATGGAGAAAAGTAAATGTGCTAATTTAGCGTCGGGTTTTACAACCCGACGTTTTTTTGAATAGGGCTCGTATCTATTCAAGCATTCAAAATTACTTCCCCACTCTTCTAACCGCCGCCATAATAACCGAATCCTCCGGCAACATATTCAAGGCTTGTTGGTAATTTTTTAAGGCATCTTCATCATTGCCTAAACCTTCACTAATGTTTCCTTTCATGTAATAGGCCCCAGCGTATTGAGGTTGGATTTTAATGGCTAAATCAAAATGATTGTAAGCCTTATGTAAAGAGTCTAAACCGATGTAGCAATGACCTAGATTAAAGAACACTTCATGGTCTTTGGGATTCGATGCAATCATTTTTTTGTATTCAAGAATAGCCCTACTAAATTCTTTTTTTCGCTGATAATGATAAGCGATTGCATAATAGGCTTCTCTGCTCCCTTCTTTTAGTCGCATCGCATTTTCAAAATATTGAACCGCAACGTCATCCTTTTGCTTTGAATAAATCAAACCCAGTTGCATGTAGGCATTATAAAATGCCGGGTCAACTTCCGTGCAAGTTTGAAGCGCAGAAATGGCTTTGTTTTCCTGACCAGTTTCTTTGTAAATCAGCCCTTTCAGAAAATAAGCTTCTGCATTATATTTATTAATCCCAATCAAGTCATTAACAAAATTCAAAGCCGCTTCATATTGCTGCATATAATAATTGTACGCTATCGCTTTAATATACAACGCTTCATTTCCAGGAACCATATTGATTCCTTTTGCCGTTAAAGCAATCGCTTTTTCTCCTTCACCCATATCAAGAAATAACTCGCCGGCAAAGAGGTAATAGGAAACATTCGCACTATCAATATGCAATGCACTGTAAATATCCACAACTGCTTTAGGGTCAATGCCTATACTTTTATAGTATAAGGCGCGGTCATAGTAATAGTCTGGATTTCTTGGATTTGCTTTAATCAAACTATCTAAAAGTAAAATCGTCTGGTCTGTTTCTACTACAAGATCATCGCCTACAGGTTTAGTAGAACTCTTGCAGCAAAGAGAAGTGGCGAGAATTAAGCAGAGGACAGTGATCTTAAAAAATGGAATATACTTCATGCAACAAAGATATAAATTTGATAGCATTATCACTTCTTTCGTTTTTGTCCATAGTTTTTTTAATTGAGTGCCAATTTGTCGCTTATTCTTTAGAAAACACGACATAAATTCAGTTTTTTTCTAATGGTTTATAATTTGATAACTTAAGCTTGAAATCTTGCATTTAGGTTCTAGAAAAGCAAGAAGTTTCAATAATTGTATAAATGTAAAATTGCAGAAGATGAACCAGAATAATTTCACACAAAAGTCGATGGAGGTTATAAGTTTTGCCCAACAATTGGCTTTTAATAACGCGAATCCTAGCTTGGAAACTATTCACTTGTTAAAAGGAATTATAGAAAGTGATCAAGATGTTTTTCCTTTTATCATGGGGAAAGTGAATGTAAAAATGCCGCAAGTCATCGCAGCGATTGAGGATAAATTAAGAAAATTACCTAAACAAAGTAAGCAAGAAGCCTCCTATCCATCTAATGCGTTTAGCAAAACGATGTTAAAAGCAAATAGCATTATGAGTGATATGGGCGATAGTTACGTGAGTACGGAACATTTGCTCTTAGCCTTGCTAAATGGAAATGATGAAAGCGCGAAAGTTTTGAAAGCACTGGGACTTACAGAAGCAAGCGCTAAACAAGCAATTGCAGAATTGCGAAAGGGAAGTAAAGTGAAAGACCAAAATGCAGAAGCAAAATATAACGCTTTATCGAAGTATGGTACCAATCTCAATGAGAGAGCAAAGGAAGGAAAGTTAGATCCAGTGATTGGTCGTGACGAAGAAATTAGGAGAGTATTGCATATCCTTTCTAGAAGAACAAAAAATAACCCTTTACTAGTAGGTGAGCCAGGTGTTGGGAAAACTGCCATTGCCGAAGGAATCGCACATCGAATTATTAATGGAGATGTTCCTGAGAATTTAAAATCGAAAGAAATATTTTCCTTGGATTTAGGGATGTTAATGGCCGGTGCTAAATACAAAGGTGAATTTGAAGAACGATTGAAAGCCGTAATCAAAGAAGTGCAGGATGCTGACGGACAAATCATTTTGTTCATTGATGAAATCCATACTTTAGTGGGCGCGGGGGCTTCAGAAGGAGCGCTTGATGCTGCAAACATTTTAAAGCCAGCCTTGGCAAGAGGGGATTTGAGAGCCATAGGAGCAACGACCAACAAAGAATATCAAAAATACATAGAGAAAGACAAGGCCTTGGAGCGTAGATTTCAAAGAGTGATGATCGACGAGCCAAGTAATGAGGATTCGATTTCCATCCTTCGTGGCTTGAAAGATAAATATGAAATGTATCATAAAGTTAAAATTAAGGATGCGGCTATCATAGCTGCTGTGGAATTGTCAAGCAGATACATTACCGACAGACAATTACCCGACAAAGCGATTGACTTGATTGATGAGGCTGCGGCTAAATTGCGCTTGGAGCTTGACTCGATGCCGGAAGAACTAGATGAAATTGAAAGAAAAATTCGTCAGTTGGAGATAGAACGCGAAGCCATAAAAAGAGAAAAAGACGAAAAGAAAATTGAAGATCTGAGTCGTCAAATTGCAGATTGGTCGGAAAAAAGAAATTCCTTCAGAGCAAAATGGGGCAAAGAGAAAGCGCTCTTGGATAATATCCAAAGTAGAAAGAAGGAAATTGATGAATACAAGTTGCTAGCGGAGCAATTGGAACGCGAAGGGGACTACGGTAAAGTAGCTGAAATTCGTTACGGAAAAATTAAAGCAACAGAAGATGCAGTTACAAGATTGGAAGAAGAACTCCATAGCATTAACGAGGACTCTAGAATGTTAAAAGAGGAAGTGGATAGTGAAGATGTTGCGGAGATTGTTTCGAAGTGGACGGGTGTTCCTGTTTCTAAGATGATGGAGACAGAAAGAATTAAACTCCTAAAATTAGAAGACGAATTAGGCAAACGAGTAATCGGTCAGAAAGAGGCCATCGAAGCCGTGTCAAATGCAATAAGAAGAAATAGAGCAGGATTGGCTGATGAAAATAGACCTATTGGGTCCTTCATGTTTATTGGCAGTTCAGGCGTTGGGAAAACAGAGTTGTCGAAAGCATTAGCTAGCTATTTGTTCAACGATGATAAAGCCATTGTCAGATTGGATATGAGTGAATTTATGGAGAAACATTCCGTATCCCGATTGATAGGCGCACCTCCAGGCTATGTGGGCTATGATGAAGGGGGACAATTAACAGAGCCCGTTAGAAAGAAACCTTATTCAGTCGTCTTGCTAGATGAATTCGAAAAAGCGCATCCAGATGTGTTCAACATCCTATTGCAAGTTTTAGATGAAGGACGTTTGACGGATAATAAAGGTAGAGTTGCGAATTTCAAAAATACAATCATTATCATGACCTCTAACATTGGTTCGGATATTATTCAAGAGAATTTTATGGGAGTAGATTCAGATGATTTGAAAGCAGTTTATACTACTACGAAGTTGGAAGTAATGCAACGTTTGCAACAAACCTTGCGACCAGAATTTTTGAATAGAATTGATGAGGTTACCATGTTTGAACCCTTAACAAGAAGTAATTTGAAAGAGATTGCTCAATTGCAAATTGCAAAATTACAAGAACGTTTGGCGCTTCAAGAGATTACAATGACCATATCGGATAAAGCCTTAGATTTGATAGCAGATGAAGCTTATGATCCTCAGTATGGAGCTCGGCCAATTAAGCGATTGATTCAAAGAGACCTCGTGAATTTGTTATCTAAGAAGTTGCTCGGCAATGAAATCAGAAGTGGGTCTTCGTTTGAAGTGACCGTGGAGAATAAGGAATTAATCATTAAGCAAGATTTAGTAAATCAAGTATTTTTAAACTAAATTTGCATAAATTAAGAATAGCGGTTGCCCTGTTATAAAGGCGACCGCTATTCTTATCTAAACACAAGAACGATATATGAAATTTGTTGACAATTTTTTAGGGATAGATGAGGATACGGAGTTTTTGCCAATCATCAGTGATGAGGAAATAGGAGAAAATGAGAATATAGAAATTAAAGAAGCGCTTCCAGTTTTGGCTTTGCGAAATTCTGTAATTTTCCCTGGAGTGATTATGCCAATTTCTGTTGGAAGAGATTCTTCCATTAGAGCGGTAAGAGCTGCTTATAGAAAAGATAAATTAATTGCGGTCTTGGCGCAAACCAATTCAAATGAAGAAGAGCCCGGCTTTGACGATTTATACGAAGTAGGAACCTTAGCTAGAATTTTAAAAATGCTGAAGATGCCTGACGGCACGAATACGGTTATTCTGCAAGGCGTGAGTAAAATTAAGTTGGTAGAAGGCGTAGAAGAAGATCCTTTCATGAAAGCAAATTTTGCCAAGATTGAAGAAAAGCAACCCAAACAAACGAAAGAGTTTAAAGCACTTATTTCTACCATTGAAGATATGGCTAAGGAGATTATTGAAAAATCTCACCACATTCCTTCGGAGGCAGCCAATGTTTTAAAGAACATTAAAAATCGCTTTTACCTTATCAATTTTATCGCATCCAACTTAAGCGTTGGTGTGGCTGAAAAACAACAAATTTTAGCCATTGACGATTTAGCTATTAGAGCAAATAAGGTATTGGAACATTTGAACAATGAAGTGCAATTGTTGGACTTGAAAAATAAAATTCAAGACAAAACAAGAGTTGATATTGAGAAGCAACAAAGAGATTATTTCTTGCATCAACAATTAAAAGCGATTCAAGAAGAGCTAGGGCAAGAAAGTCCAGCGAAAGAACTAGAAGGCTTACAAGAAAGAGCTGCCAAAATGAAATGGCCGGAAAAAGTTGCAGAGACTTTTGATAAGGATTACAAGAAATTACATCGAACCAATCCCGCAGCACCAGAATATGCCTTAACGATTAACCATTTAGAATTGTTATTGGATTTGCCGTGGGGAGTTACCACTAAGGATAATTTAGATCTGAAGAAGGCGAAAGTAATTTTGGATGCAGAGCACTATGGCTTGGATAAAATCAAGGATAGAATTTTAGAATATTTAGCGGTTATAAAACTTAAGGGTGATTTAAAATCTCCTATTTTATGTTTCGTAGGACCTCCAGGTGTAGGTAAAACTTCTCTAGGGAAATCCATTGCTACCGCTTTAGGAAGAAAGTATATCCGAATGAGTTTAGGTGGCTTGCATGATGAAAGTGAAATTCGCGGACATCGTAAAACGTATATTGGCGCAATGCCGGGACGTATTATTCAGTCCCTAAAAAAAGCAAAATCTTCCAATCCTGTTTTTATTTTAGATGAGATTGATAAAGTAGGAAAGGACTTTAGAGGCGACCCTAGTTCTGCTTTGTTGGAAGTCCTGGACCCAGAACAAAACAGTACCTTCTATGATAATTACTTAGAGTCTGAGTTTGATTTGAGTAAGGTCATGTTTGTGGCTACAGCAAATGATTTAGGTTCTATTCAGCCTGCACTTCGTGACAGAATGGAAATCATTCAGTTAGGAGGTTATTCAATTGAAGAGAAGGTTGAAATTGCAAAGAAGCACTTGATTCCTCAGCAAAGAAAATCGCATGGTTTGAAAACAGACCAAGTAAAATTTGCACCGAAGATTATTGAAGAATTGGCTCAAAAGTATACAAGAGAAAGTGGCGTAAGAAGTTTAGAGCGCATAGTAGCCTCTGTAATGCGAGCGGTTGCCAAGCGGATTACCATGGAAGAAAGCTATAATATTTCGGTGAGTAGTGCAGATCTAGAAACCTATTTAGGCGTTTCTCATTTTGACAATGAAAAAGCTTTGGATAAAAATCCTGCAGGTGTGGCTATTGGGTTAGCGTTTACTTCCGTAGGAGGGGATGTTTTGTATATCGAATCCACTAAATTCAAAGGTAAGGAGCAATTGCAATTGACGGGGAATTTAGGAGATGTAATGAAGGAATCTTCTACCACTGCCTTTTCATATTTGAAAGCGCATGCGGGTGAGTTTGATTTGAACTTAGATGAATTTAAAGATACAACGGTTCATATTCACTTCCCAGAAGGTGGAACACCCAAGGATGGTCCATCTGCCGGGATTACAATTTTAACTGCCTTAGCCTCTTTGTTCTCAGGAAGAAAAGTGAAGCCCTATTTAGCCATGACTGGCGAAATTAGTTTAAGAGGTAAAGTCTTGCCTGTAGGAGGAATTAAGGAAAAAGTACTCGCAGCTAAACGCGCTGGAATCAAAGAAATCATCATGTGCGCCGAAAACGAAAAAGACGTCAAAGAAATCAATGCCGCTTACATCAAAGGAGTGAAGTTTCACTATGTAGAAGACATGGGCGATGTATTGAAATTGGCCTTGGTTTAGTTGATTGATGATAGTCGATAGTTGGTTGTTGATAGTCTTTGGTCGTTAGAAAATCTCGATTCAACGATTGCACGATTCAACAATTGCACAATTCCAAAGCCCACTATCCCGCCTCCTCAACTATATTCGTTTTGTTATAAAGTGGTATAAACGTTAGGTCTGAATAAATGGATGCGGTGTTTGTCTGGCTGTTATTAGCTATACTCAGTATCAATTAAAATATGACATACTTATGTTGTATTTATTTATTGTCGTATCTTGTCATTCATGAATCAATTAAACCATTGCTCCCAACACTTGTAAAATATTACATATGAAATTAAGTCTTACTATAGTCTTTATCGGTGCAATTTTAAGCGGCAATTCACAAACATTATTGCCTTCAATTGGTCAGGTTACACAGCCTGTAGATGCAGATCCAATATGTTATTATCCAGTAACATTAGACAATTCAGGGTTTTGTGATCCAGGCCCTGAAGTTGGAGACACCATGCCTGATTTTACCTTATACGACATGGCCGACAATGGATTCACGTTCTCAAATAACTTAATCCCAGGGAAGTACACACTTTTTATTTCTGGAAGTTATACATGTCCAGTATTTAGAAATAAAATCCCAGTGATTAATAATGTCGTGAATAACTACTCTAATTTAGTAAACACATACGTTGTTTATCAAATGGAGGCGCACCCAGCAACAGATACCAGTCTATATTTTGGATACGTTAACCCAGGGTCTGCGAATATTTCGCAAGGAATTTTATTCGATCAACCAACGAATTATGGAGAAAGAAAAGCACTTATAGATACTATGAATGCCAACCTCAATTTAATTGCTCCAATTTTAATTGACGGACCTTGTAATGAGTTCTTGGATTACTTTGGTCCAGCGCCTCAAAACGCTTATTTAATTGATAGCAATGGTATTATAGTTTTGAAACATTGCTGGTTTGATCAGTTTCCCATTAGTATTGTAAACGACTTAGATTCTGTGTTGTTAGGTATCACATCGAATCCAAATGGTACAAATGGAACCTTTACTTGGACTTTAGACAATGCGGATAGTTTGGCCTATGGGAATGGTGGGGATGTTTTAACACTTGGTGGTGTATTTACAAATACTGATTTGGTTGATGATGTTATTATCAATATAACTAGAACAAGCAACAACATGCCTGACCAAACTTGGACTTCTGCGATGTGCGTGAATGTATGCCTGGGAACCAATGTTAATAATTACACACTTCAGATTCCGCCAAATTCAACTCAGCATTTTTATTATTACTTCTTCACTGGTACTAATGCCACGGGTGATGGCCAATTTAGCTTTGTCAATGAGAATAATCCGAACAATTCAGTCATTCAGGGGTTCTATGGATCAACGCTAACTTCCGCTTTAGATGATCTTAATGATGATGCATTTGCAAAAGTGTTTCCAAATCCAACAAGTGGAGATTTAACTTTTGATTTTGGAAACATCCTTGAGTCAGTAACAATCACAATCACAGATTTAAGTGGAAAGATCATTCAATCGAATACGTATAATGATAGTCAGCTTGTTAATCTTGAGTTAGTAGGGTCAGCTGGAATCTACTTTCTGAATATTGTAAGTGAAGTAAACAAATCTGTAATTCGAATCGTTAAAGAGTAATCTATCCATAGAATATACTTTGCTCTTGAGAAGTATCCAATTTGAATGTCTATTGTTTTCTTGTCCAATAGAAGGCGCTAAGCACGTCAGAATGTTGCTTCTGCCTTTACATTTGGACGATAAGATGTTATCCCTGATATGTTTATTGAAATTTTGAAAAATTCTGATTCTGGGAACAAGTCATATAACAAATTGACCTATTATCTTGAAAGACATATAGAATTAGATGGAGCCGAACACGGACCACTATCTCTTAAAATGATTTCAGAACTTTGTGGAAATGACGACCAGAAATGGAACGAAACACTGGAATTAGCAAAGCAATCCTTAGAGAAAAGAATTGGTCTTTGGGATTCAATTAATGACTTAATTCAAAATGCAAAGTCAGCACATAACAAGGAACTGCTTTTCGTAAAGATTAATAATTAACCAAGCTCGTTAACGGAATTTGAGGATAGGCTTTTTCAATTAATTTGCTCGCATCTAGAAAGGTAAGATTGACTAGAAAACTAAAAGAATGAATGCTTGCTCCCTGTGCCTCAATTAATTGTGCTGCGGCTATCGCCGTTCCCCCAGTGGCTAAGAGGTCGTCGTGAACCATCACTTTCCAACCTTTCTTTAAATGTCCAGTATGAATTTCAATAGTGGCGGTTCCATACTCTAGATTGTAATTCATAGATTCTATTGCACCCGGAAGTTTTCCTTTTTTGCGCAGAGGAATGAAGGGTACATTTAACTTTTGAGCTAATAAGGTCCCAAACCAAAACCCTCGACTTTCTATAGCGGCGATGGCATCAGGTTTTTCTTCAACGGCAGCGGCTAAAGCAGCAATTACCTTTCGTGTTAAATCTGGATACAAAAGGACCGTAGTTAAATCTTTAAAGACAATTCCCTCTTTTGGAAAATCGGCTACGTCTCTAATAATGTCTTTTAATTCTTGTTCTAAACTCATAATGTAGCGCTTAAGTAGGGGATCAATTTATCAAATTCTTCTTTAGAAATCAACTTGCTTTCTAAAAGAAAGTTAAAATTTTCAATTTTACCATGTGCCTTTTTATAGTTCAAAAGGATGTTGGCGAGTTCATTGTTAATGTACGGATGATTCTTCAATTCATACCAGCTCGCTTGGTTAACGTTAAGTTGCGTTATCGGAGCTTCTATCTTCACTTGATCTTTGATGCTTTCAAACACCTCCGGAGTGATGCCATAGACTTCAAGCAATTGTTCTTTATTTCTGAATCCTCCTAATAAATTTCTGTACTTAATGATTCTTGAAGAAAAGGCGGGGCCAATTCCTTTAACAAATGTTAGGCTTGCAGAGTCCGTAGTATTCAGTTCTAAGAGGACTGCTGTTGCCACACTTGTTCTCGCTTTTGGATATTGGTTTGGGGTGGGAGAGCGTTCATAATTATTTTGCTCTTTAGGATAAACCTTTGGAGGAATGGAAATGTAATTTGTAAGCAGCGCATAGAATCGTTCATCTACTCCATATATTTTTTTAAGATCTTCTTTTTGGTAAAACTTCCCTCCCTTTGATCTAAACTTGATTAAAGTGGAAGCTACATTTTCTTTAAATCCTAAACTTAACAATTCCTCTTTTGACGCTGTGTTTGGGTCGAACTTGAAATAGTGAATTTCTATTTTCCCATCAGTAGCAGCCTCAGTCGCTTCTTCTGCATTCACCTGCTCTTTCTCCTCAAGCAGCGCTAACAAATGAGTGTTGTCCTGCAAAATTTCTTTAGGCGCTGTAAACATGAAGTACATACGACTCCCCCCAAACACAAAAAGGATAATTAGCAGTAAGCCAATTATCCCTCTTTGTTCATTATTTGATAGACTAAAATATTCTTTTACAAATTTTAGCATGTTTTCTTTACTGTGTTTTTATTGCGTCTAAATATCTAGCCAATTCTTCTTTTACTTTAGGAAATAAAAATAATAAGCCAATCATATTCGGTACCATCATTCCAAAAATCATGGCATCTGAAAAGTCTAAAACATTCCCAAGTTTTGCTGCTGAGCCAATAACAACAAACAGACAAAACATAACTTTATATACAATTTCAGCGGTATTACTCTTTCCAAATAAGAAGGTCCATGATTGTAGGCCATAGTATGACCAAGAAATCATTGTAGAGAAGGCAAACAATACTACGGCACCTGTAAGGAGGTAAGATGAATAGGGGATATTGGATTCAAATACAAAACTAGTTAAATCAACACCGCTCATCATTTGTCCTGTTTCGGTGATCATAGTTGCTCCATCAGATCCGCCAAAGCCGTATAATCCTTCTAAGTTGCCGATTACGATAACCAAAGCAGTCATGGTACAGATTACAACTGTATCTACAAAGGGCTCTAGTAGGGCCACTAAACCTTCACTGGCAGGATACTTTGTTTTAACTGCAGCATGCGCAATAGCCGCTGAACCAACACCCGCTTCATTTGAAAAAGCGGCTCTTCTAAATCCTTGAATTAAGACACCGATTAAACCGCCAGTGATCGCTGTGGGAGAAAAAGCTTTAGAAATAATGGTAGAAATGGCAGTAGGGATTAATTCGTAGTTCATGAAAATTACAAGTAATGCAGCACCGACATAGATTGCAGCCATGAAGGGGACAATTTTTTCCGTTACTTGAGCAATTCTTTTAATTCCACCTATGATTACTATTCCAACTAAAACGGCCATGATTATCCCAATGATAATACTCGCATATTCAAAGTCTATTCCGGCGGTATTTAAGAAAATACTTGTCGCTTGATTTGCTTGGAACATATTTCCCCCGCCAAAAGATCCACCAATACAAAGGATGGCAAACAACACGGCCAATACCTGACCAACCTTGGCATAGCCTTTTTCGCCAAAGCCTTTTTTTAGATAGTACATCGGTCCACCATAGATAGTACCATCTGGACCTACTTCTCTATATTTTACACCAAGGGTACACTCTACAAATTTAGAAGACATGCCCAAAAGTCCTGCAATAATCATCCAGAAGGTCGCTCCTGCACCACCAATAACAACAGCAACAGCAACACCCGCAATGTTTCCCAGACCTACCGTGGCACTTAAGGCCGCAGTTAAGGCTTGAAAGTGCGTTAATTCCCCATCCGGACCTTCTATTCGAATAGTATCCGGGTTGTCGTGGTCAATTATGTTTGGTTGGCTTTCATCAGTTTCTACTGATTCAAAATCCCCCCTTACGGTTCTTATAGAAGTAGGGAGTAAACGAATGTTTGGAAACTTGAAATATAGCGTGAAAAATAAAGCACCTAATATTAACGGAAACAACACCCAAGGAACGGCAACTAGAGTGTGTATTGCTTCTACTTTTAATGTGTTTGGAAGATTGTCTCCTACTAAGTAGATAGTAGTGCCATCTTTATAAATGTCGTCACTTGTTTCTATTAAGTAAATTGCACTAGCATCTCGCTTATTCTCTCCATCTTGAACGGTAAATCCACTAATCTTTAGAGTGTCATTTGAACGACAAAAATTATACCGATTGAGGATCTCAGGATTGCTCAAATTCAACTCATGGCCTTCTGTAACTTTCTGTAATGTAAAAGAGTAAAAAATGAAATTTACAAAAGGAGATGTTACAACTCCAAGCGAGTTATCAATTTTTTCTGCTAAACTTAAGGTTTTGGATTCTTCCTGAACACAAGCCGGAAATTCTATCTGAGCATGAGCAAGATTAAATGAAATTAACATTATGCTCAAGAAACTAAAAAATATCTTCATACTAAACCTTGGATTTTACGCTAAAGTAGATAAAATAATAAGGATATGCTAATAATCCGCTAAACTTCTAATTGGAGTCCATCGTAAGCTACATGCACGTGGGGCGGGAGCATTTTTTCAATATCGCTATGCTTTGCAAAGCGGTGGGAGAGGTGAATTAAGTAAGCATTTTTAACTTCCATTTCTTCAATAAAATCTAAAGCTTCTTCTAAGTTAAAATGACTGTGGTGTGGCGTTATCCTCACGGCATTAAGAACGAGGGTTCCTGTCCCTTTTATTAACTTTTTTGATTCCTCAGAAACCGTTTTTGCATCGGTAATGTAGGTGAAGTTGTCAATGCGAAATGACGTAATAGGCATGTTGCCGTGAAAAATTTCAATGGTCTGAATCTTTTTGCCTCCAATTTTAAAGGCATCATATTCTTGGAACGTCTTTAAATTTAAATTCGGTGTACCCGGATATTTGTTCGCCGCAAAAACGTAGGCAAACATATTGGTTACCATATTGCTAGCCAAGACATCTGCATAAACATCCATGTCCTTGCCTTGTTTAAAGTTAAAAGCTCTCAATTCATCTAAGCCTCCAATATGATCGAAATGGGCATGCGTAATTAGGACAGCATCTAGTTGCTTTACATTTTCACGCAAGAGTTGTTGCCTGAAATCTGTCCCCACATCAATAATAACTTTGGTATCATCCCATTCAATTAACACAGAACAACGCAATCGCTTATCTCTCCAATCTTTGGAACTACAAACCGCACAATCGCATGCGATGAGTGGAATGCCACTAGAAGTTCCTGTTCCTAAAAATGTAAGCTTCATAGTTTTTATTAAGGTATAATTGATAACAGAGTTTATCTTTTAGTACTCGGCTTGCAAAAAATAAACAAAATTTAATTTTTAATTCTACCTTTTGCCTTATTCATTAGCCCAAAGTGTAATCAATACGTTTCCACCATCACTAAACTTCCATACACCAGTCCTAACAATCCAGCAGCATTCGCTTTGTTCATGCTGATTTCAAGGAAACCCGCATCATTGAACATGGCTAAAACTTCGCCTTCCGGAACTTCACTGTAGTGTTTGCTTAATTGGGAAATTTTGTATTGTCTGAAAGAAATCACATAGGCTTTTTCACCTACAAATTCATCGAAGAGTGTCTTGCTAATATTAACTACTAAATTGTCAAAACCATCGACATAGAAAACGGATCCTCTAATCAAGTCGGGCATTACAATAGCTTGGATGTTATTCAGGACTTTGTAAGATGTAGTTGGAACCGTAATTTTATCAATCGTATTTGCACCAATATGCAGGGCCATTAAACCAAAAGCCTCATGGAGTTCTGCGTAACTAAAGTTCTTTGCTAATTCCTCAAAAGCAAATGCTTCGAAATCTTCTTCGGGAAACATCAAACAGATTAAGCCATTATCGGGCACAACATAATAATTTTCCTTTCTTTTAACAATTAGGAAACGGCTGTTCCCATCCCTAATGTTTATACTTGCTATATGTATAGATCCTGGGGGGTAAGATGTCGATGCATTTTTCAGGATGTATGCAGCCGATAATACGTCAAAAGGTTTAATTTCATGGTTAATGTCAACTATAATTATATCTTTGTTTGTATAGTATAGTTGTCCCTTTAGTGATCCAACGAAGTGGTCTTTTGTTCCGTAATCTGATGTTAAACTTACTAAGGGCATGAGTTAAAATTAATTATTCAACGTAACAAAATTAATCATTTGAGCGAATTAACCATTAATATTGAGCAAGTTAATCCAATAGATTTTTTTGGAGTTAACAATTCCAAGCTAAATGTACTGAAAAAAAAGTTTCCACTTCTGAAAGTGGTCAGTCGTGGCACCAACATTAAGGCTGCTGGAAGCGAGGAAGAGCTTCTCCAGTTTCAAGATAAAGTGGAAATGCTTGTCAAATTTTTAGACCGATATGGCAAGTTGACGCCAGCGGATATTGATGAACTTTTATCGGATAAAGAGAAAGTATCGCAAGTACTTCCCGAAAATAGTAATGATGTATTGGTCTACGGAGCTCATGGAAACATTGTAAGAGCGCGAACAGCCAACCAGAAAAAGCTAGTGGAAACTTCTGAAAAGAATGACATCGTTTTTGCTGTTGGTCCAGCAGGAACAGGAAAGACTTATACTGCCGTTGCCTTAGCGGTTAGAGCCTTAAAGGATAAATCAGTGAAGCGAATTATTTTAACCCGACCAGCGGTTGAAGCAGGCGAAAGTTTGGGTTTCCTACCTGGAGATTTAAAAGAAAAAATTGATCCTTACTTGCGTCCATTGTATGACGGATTGTATGATATGATTCCAGGAGAGAAGTTAGCTTACTATTTTGAAAATAAAATTATTGAAGTGGCTCCCTTAGCTTTTATGCGTGGACGAACTTTAGATAAGGCCTTCATCATTTTAGATGAGGCACAAAACTGCACGGTTGCTCAATTAAAGATGTTTTTAACAAGGATTGGCCCAAGTGCGAAGTGCATCATCACGGGAGACCGAACGCAGATAGACTTACCTCGAAATCAAAAATCTGGCTTAGGCGTTTCCATTAATTTATTAAAGGGTATTCCGGGTATTGGAACAGTAGAATTAAATATTTCAGATGTTTTACGTCACCGTTTAGTAGGTAAAATTATTGCCGCTTTTGATAAGTATGCCGAATAAGGGCTATCGAAATACTCTTTTTACAAAAGTCTGAAGTGGAAGAATGTTCTTGTGGCCTTACCTAATCTGATGAAAATTCATCGTAAAATTGAAACCAATTCTAGGCTTTAATTGACTTTGAGCTTGGTATAAATTAAAATCAGGTTTCAGGCTAACAGATAAGTCTTCTGTAATGCTGTAGTCAAACAAGTGCGCATCTACAGCGGCATCCACGATATTCAAAGTGTAATATACGCTCAACAAGATGATACTTAAATCCAAATTTCGCTTGGCATCATCTCTTTTAATCCTTAATTGAGAGGCTCCAACAAACCCTTTATAGGTCCCATTGGTTAATGGGTCATCATCGAATTCTAATTTGTAAGCAGCGGTAAAACCACGAAGGCTAACAGCGTTGAGTCCTACCCATGTCCCTAGCCCACCAAGGCCAGCGTACACAATCGGAATTTTCCAATACTTTTTATTGTAGACTTGTCCAGCTCCCGGTAATAATGCAGAAAGCAATGCCGCCTTTTTAGGAGAATGCCGCTTCATAATGGACACCGTATCTGAAGGTGTTTTGAATGGGCGTTCTTCTTCTGCTTCCATTTGAGAAAAAGCCAAGCTTACAAGGAGGGTAAAGCAAGTAAGTAGTATGGACTTTTTAGAAAACAAATAATTTTATTTAGCTAACAATTCAGTCAATCGTTCTAGATCATCATCGTTATGAAAATAAATCGTAATCTCACCACTGCCATTTTGCTTCGGTTTGATTTCAACTTTAGTGCTTAAATTACTCGCCATATTGTCTTGTACTTTTTGATAAGCAAAAGGCAATCTCTTAACACTAGTTTTTGACTTTGGTTTGCTGTTTCCAGCTTTAATCATTGCCTCTGTTTGACGAACGGACATTTCCTTTGCAATGATTTCTTTGCAGATATACAATTGCATCACCACATCATCAACACCGGCAAGGGCACGAGCGTGACCCATACTTATTTTTTTGCTTTTTAAAGCGCTTTGAACATCTGGTGGCAACTTTAACAAACGAAGGTAGTTGGTCACTGCGGTTCTACTTTTCCCTAATCTTGTAGATAAATCTTCGTGTGTCAGATTGCATTCATCTAGTAATCGCTGATAGTTTAATGCAATCTCTAAAGCATTTAAATCTTCCCTTTGAATGTTTTCAATTAAAGCAATTTCTAAACTCTCTTGATCATTTGCAACGCGAACGTAGGCAGGAATATCATCTTGACCAGCCAGTTTGCTGGCACGCAATCTTCTTTCACCAGCAATCAATTGAAACTTTTTACTTTCCAATTTTCTTACCGTAATGGGTTGCACTACGCCGTGAATTTTAATAGATTCAGCTAAATCGTTTAAAGCTTCTTCATTAAAATCCATTCGAGGTTGAAAAGGATTCACTTCAATTTGATTCAATGGAATCTTTACAATAGTTCCCGTTTGCTCGTATTCATTATGCTCCTGATTGCGACCTACTTTTGTGGCGTCATCATCAATATTATTTAATAAGGCTCTGATGCCTCTACCTAATGCTTCCTTACTCTTGCTCATTTTCTAAATCTAATATTTTTTCGCTATCCGGAATTTCCGTCCTATCACTCAATTGTAAAATTTCTCTGGCTAAGTTCATGTAATCTCTAGCTCCCGTGCTGTCCGCATCATACATGATAATTGGTTTGCCAAAACTTGGAGCCTCTCCAATACGGGTATTCCTATTGATTATGGTCTCAAATACCAATTCTTGGAAATGTTTTCTTACTTCCTCTAATACTTGGTTTGAAAGTCTTAAGCGCTGATCAAACATCGTCAACAAAATCCCTTCAATTTCTAAGGATGGATTGATTCTGTTTTGAACAATTTTAATGGTATTCAATAACTTTCCTAGACCTTCTAGTGCAAAATATTCACATTGTACAGGCACAATCACTGAGTCTGAAGCAGCTAAGGAATTAACCGTAATTAAGCCTAAAGATGGAGAGCAATCGATAATGATAAAATCATATTCTTTTCTCAACTCTTGTAGAGCTCCTTTAAGTACCTTTTCTCTATTCGGATGATTAATTAACTCAATCTCCGCACCCACTAAATCTAAATGGGCGGGCAATAAATCTAAATTAGGCGTTTCCGTTTTTACGATGATGTCCTTCGCTTTTCTATCTCCTACCATACAGTCGTAAATGCTGGTAGTGATGTTGTTTGGGTCGAAACCACAACCAGAAGTGCTATTGGCTTGAGGGTCAGCATCAACGAGTAGTGTTTTGTATTCCAAAACACCCAAGCTAGCTGCTAAATTAATAGCAGAAGATGTTTTGCCCACACCACCTTTTTGATTCGCGAAACTTATTATTCTAGCATTCATAAATTATAATTCTATTGTTTCTCCTATTTCAATTAATATCAAATCTTTTCCGTTTTTGGAAAATTGTTTTTTTGCTTTTTCATGATCAATTTTGATGTAGCCAAAAGTATCATAATGCATGCCAATCACTCGCTCACAATTCACAAAGTCAGCTGCAATTATCGCATCTTTAATACCCATGGTGAAATTGTCTCCTATGGGTAAAATGCAAAAATGCAAATGTCTACTGGTCATCGGGATTAACTTCATATCCATAGTCAAAGCCGTATCTCCTGCATAGTAAAAATTCCCCTCCGAAGTCGTAAACACAAATCCAGCAGGATGACCCCCATAACTTCCATCGGGGAAATCACTAGAATGAATTGCATTTACCATTTTCACATCGCCAAAGTCAAATTTCCAATTGCCACCATGGTTCATTGGGTGTGCATTCTTAACGCCCTGTTTGGTGAACCAAGTATAAATTTCAAAATTAGCCACTAAGATTGCTCCCGTATTATTAGCAATCTCCAAGGCATCAGCTACATGGTCGAAGTGTCCGTGCGAAATGAAAATATAGTCTGCTTTAATTTTTTTTAAATCAATATCCTTTGCGAGCTCATTGGGTCTGATAAACGGGTCAAACAATAGGTGCTTACCATTAACCTCAATTTCAAAACAAGAATGTCCGTAATAGGTGATTTTCATCAAAAAAAAGTTTTTTTAACAGTTATCAAAGATACAAATTTTCACTTCGGCATAAGGACTATCATGAAATTTTAATTAACGCTTTGCAAACATTCGATTGTGGACGTAAATTATTAACTTAGAATACCTAAATTTGTGCATTATGAGGTATATATCATTTTTTTTCTTCATTTTTTTATCCACATTTATACAATGTGCCCCTGAACAGGAAAGTAGCCTCACAATATTCAAGTACAATCAAGCTTCGGGCATTACTTCTTTGGATCCAGCTTTTGCTAAAAATCAAGCCAATATTTGGGCGGTTTCTCAATTGTTTAATGGCTTGGTGCAATTGGATGCGGACATGAATGTTGCCCCCGCTATTGCGAAGTCATGGGCGTTTAGTAAGGAGTCTAAAACCATAACTTTTATTCTTCGGTCTGATGTAAAATTTCATCAAACAGATGTTTTTGAAGAAAAGAGCAGAGTGGTTACTGCTGCTGACTTTGTTTATAGTTTTAACCGAATTATTGACCCTAAAGTGGCTTCACCCGGAGCTTGGATCTTTAATGGAAAAATTGATTCAATACAGCCTTTTGTAGCGCTAAATGACACCACTTTTCAACTCAACTTGCAGCAAGCTTTTGGACCAATGTTGGGTATTCTCAGCATGCCGTATTGTTTTGTGGTGCCTCATGAAGCGGTAGAATTTTATGGCAAAGATTTTAGAGCGCACCCTCTGGGAACAGGTCCTTTTGTTTTTAAAGTGTGGGAGGAAGGCACCGCTTTGGTTGGCTTGCGGAATCCACATTACTTCGAGACAGATCAATCCGGAACGCATTTGCCTTATGTTGACGGCTTTAAAGTGACTTTCATGGAAAGTAAGAAGATGGAATTCCTGACCTTCATGAAAGGGGACTTGGATATGCTTTCAGGGGTGGATAAGAGTTTTGTAGATGACCTCTTAGATGAAAATGCCAATTTGAAAGCGTCGTGGCAAGATCAATTGCTCTTGTATAAAGCACCTTTTTTGAATACCGAATACTTAGGATTCAACTTTGAAGGAACTACGAGTTGGTTGCGATATAAAGAATTTAGGCAAGCCATTAATTATTGCTATGACAAGGAAGGCATGATCCGATACCTTCGAAAAGGGGTGGGATCACCTGCACTAAGTGGGTTTATTCCAAAGGGTTTGCCACCTTACGATGAGCATGCATTGAAAGGATATAACTACGACCCAGTCAAAGCGAAAGCCTTGTTAGAAACTATCGCCTATGACGGTTCTGAAGTCATTTTGAGTACGAATGAAACGTATAAAGACATGGCGCTTTATATCGCGAAAGAAGCAGAAAAAATAGGGGTGAAGTTGAAAGTAGAGGTAGTGCAACCATCACTCCTCCGGGAATGGATGGTCAATGGGCAAGTTGATTTTTTTAGGGGAAGTTGGATTGCCGATTATCCAGATGCGGAGAATTATTTAAGTTTGTTCTACAGCAAGAACGGAGCACCTCCGAATTATACTCGTTTTAGTTCACCAACTTTTGATGCCTTATACGAACAATCCTTTGAAATAGGACAGGTGAGCGACAGATTAAGATTGTACCAACAAATGGATAGCATCTTAGTGGAAGAAGCTCCGGTTGTTTTTCTATACTATGATGAAATCGTGAGAATCACCCATGCAAACATTCAACACGCTAAGCCAAATGCGCTGAATGCGCTTGATATCAAATACATTGAAAAGAGATAAGTTATGAACTTCGCTGACTACCCTTATGCTGAAAATATAGCCAATTCCTTAACCCATGGGGTGGGAGTAATCATCTTCTTGGTCTTGTGCCCAATGTTAATAGCTACGGCAGTTTACACAGCTTATGCAAGAAAAATTAGTGGTGCAGTAATTTTCTCATTCGGCTTGTTGGCAGTTTATATGTCATCAACCTTGTTTCATGCCATGCCGGATAAAGTAACTCGGGGGATTTTGCATTACTTCGATTTGTGTTCTATCTATTTCTTGATCTCAGGAACTTACACTCCTTTCTTGCTCATCTATTTTAGAAGTAAATTGGGGAAGTTTTTACTAATTCTAGTTTGGGTATTAACAACCATTGGCATTACTATGCAAATTGTAGCTGACCATGTCCCGTTTTTCTATACTCTGGTCATCTACTTGGGGATGGGTTGGATAGGCTTGCTGTTGATTAGACCTGCAATTATAAAACTTAAGCCACTTGTTTTGTGGTTGCTACTTATAGGAGGCTTATCGTATACTTTTGGCACGTATTTTATCTATCATGACGATAAAGTATGGTATTATCATGCCATCTGGCATATATTTGTTTTAACAGGGAGTTTAAGTCATTTTTTGGCAGTTTATTTAGCACTTAAGGATAAAGTGAGGAATTAAAACAGTTTATCTAACTTTAAAAAGATAGAAACCTTGAATATACAAGGTTGAACTTATTTCTAAATAGCAGCGTTATTAATCCATAATGAGCTCACAAAAAAAAACATTGGATAAATTATATACCGATTATTTTCCAGTGTTCAAACTCTTTGTGCTCCGGAACAATGGCAGTATAGAAGATGCTGAAGATATCTTTCAGGAAGCTATGATGGTGCTTGTTGAAAAATTGCGACAAGATGATTTTGTGTTAAGCGCCAGCTTAAAGACTTATGTGATGGCTATTGCAAAGAATCTTTGGTTTAAGCAGCTTCGAGATGCTAAGAAGAATTCCACAACTGAGCTTACAGATGTTCATTCTTCTGTTCTAATGGAGGAGATTACAACAGCGATTGAAGTAGAAAAAACCTATTGGGACAAACTCAATGCTTACCTTTTTAGTGTAAGCTCCCATTGCAAAACCATTCTGGAAATGTTTTATTTTGAAAAGAAAACGATTGACGAAATTCAAAAACACTTTGGTTATTCCACTAAACACAACGCACAAAACCAAAAATACAAGTGTGTAGAACAAGTAAAAGCTGTCAAAGAAAAAGACAATAAATAATTTTTTTTCATTCCTTGGGTGATTTTTTTGAATTTAGGTATTAATAGATATTCGAAACAGTTAAAATCGCAAAAATGGAAAAGAGAATTACTCAAACTTTAGTCGGTGGCCTAGTGGGCACCGTAATTATGACAATAGTCACAATGGTCGCTCCTTTAATGGGAATGCCTAAAATGGTGCCTCCGGAAATGCTATCTGGCATGATGGGCTTTCCAATAATCGTTGGATGGATGATGCACTTCATGATTGGAATTGGCTTTGCAGCAGTTTATGTATTTGTTTTTGGTAAAGCATTTACAAGTCTAAATGTAATTCTTAAAGGCGCTCTATTTGGAATCGCTGCTTTCGTTTTCGCGCAAATCATGTTGTTTATGATTGGGGAAGTAATGGGTGGAATGCCAGCATCAGAAAGCCCGATGCTCATGATAATTGGAAACTTTATGGGACATATCGTTTTCGGTGTGGCTGTTGCTAAAACAGTGGATGTTCTTTCAGCAGAATAACTTTTAACATTAAAATAATAACCATTAAAAATAAACGAAATGAAAAAAAAACTCTTTATAGTGACTGTGACGCTTTTAAGCACCTTTTTTCTTCAAGCTCAAAATCCTTCTTCGTGGAATGTAGATTTAGAGCATAGCTCGGTGGAGTTTAAAATTAGTCATCTCTTTTCAACGGTGACTGGAAGGTTTAATGATTTTCAAGGCACGTTTGTCTTTGATCCAAACAATTTGAAAGCGAGTAACGCTAACTTCACAATTTCTGTGAAAAGCGTTGACACACATAATGGTACAAGGGATACTCACTTGCAATCGGAAGACTTTTTTAATGTAGTGAAATACCCAACTATGAGCTTTGTCTCATCCAAAATAACTAAAGTTTCCGCAGATACATATGAAATGAGCGGTAAACTAAGTATTAGGAATATTACTAAAGATGTGGTTCTTGTTTTTAAAGTTGCTGGAGTAATGGACAGTCCTTGGGCAAAAGGTGTTCAAATAATGGGAATAAATGCATCAACAACAATCAACAGAAATGACTACGGTGTAGGTTCAGGAAGTTGGGCGGCCACTACCATGGTGGGAAATGATGTGAAAATTGAAATTAATTTAGAATTAGATAACAAGTAAAACAAACATTTTTTAAACCATTAAAATTTATAAGTATGAAAAATTCAAAAACAACATTGTTAAAAGGCTTGCTTGTTGCAGGTGCTATGATGACTACAGGAGTAATTACCGTAAGTGCTTCAAGCTTGGTTAACTTTAAAAACTTAGGGGAAGGTGCCGAAGTTAGATGCAATCTATCCGGAAATGAATATGCTAAAACAGGCGTTGAAATGAACTGTGGCGCAAATGCAGCAGCTACAACGGACAAAACCGCAACGGATATGAAATGCGGTGAAGGAAAATGTGGTGATGCAAAGTCAGATACTACAGCTAAGGATTCTAAGTCTACAGAAATGAAATGCGGTGAAGGAAAATGCGGTGAAGGAAAATGCGGAGATGTAAAACCTGCTGATTCTAAAACTACAGATATGAAATGTGGCGAAGGAAAATGTGGTGATGCAAAACCTGCGGACACTAAATCAACCAAAACTTCTGGCAAGAAATAATAATATTTATGGGGTTTGAAAGGTTTCCTTAGTAATAGGGGCACCTTTTTTCGTAAATTAGGAATATGATAGGTATTGGGTACAGAAAAGATTTTGCACATGAGTTCTTATCGAACAAAAAACTCAAGCCAGACTTTATAGAAGCGGCGCCTGAGAATTGGATGGGCATCGGGGGCAATTGGAAAAGAATGTTTAAAGAAGTGACAGAAAAATACCCTTTGTTTTGTCATGGGCTATCGTTATCTATTGGAAGTCCTGATGAATTGGATTTAGAATTTCTGAAGCAAGTGAAGTCTTTTTTAAAAGAATATAATGTTCAAGTTTATTCTGAACATCTAAGCTTTACGAAGTGCGACAATGCACATCTCTATGATTTATTGCCTATTCCTTTTACGCAAGATGCGGTTAAACATGTTGCCAGTAGAATTCGTCAAGCACAAGATTTTTTAGATAGAAAAATAGCAATTGAAATAGCAAGTTATTATACTCCCGTCGCAGCAGAAATGCAAGAAATAGATTTTATAAATCAAGTTCTGGAAGCTGCTGATTGTGAATTGTTGTTAGACGTAAACAATATTTATGTCAATGCCTTCAATCACAAGTATAATACGAAAGAATTTTTGAAGCAATTGCCAATGGAACGTGTTTCTTACATCCATATGGCTGGACATGAAAAAGTGGCGGACGATTTAATTATTGATACGCATGGACAAGCCATTATTGATCCCGTTTACGAGTTGTTTGATTTCGCTTTAGATTTAATTCCCAAGCAAGTTCCTGTGCTTTTAGAACGAGATTTTAATATCCCAGATTTAGAGGATTTGCAAAATGAAATGAATCAATTGGATAAAATTGTTCAATCTAAATCCTTTAAACATGTATAAGCAAAGCACTCATCAACATCAAACGAGCCTAGCTGAATTTTGTAGAACTGGGAATTATCAAAATATTCCTGGAGTGAACGAAACGCATGTGAAGCAATATAGAAGATTGGTTTTTAATGTTATTGATGACACTTTAATTACCGCATATCCTCTGACCAGAAAATTATTGAGTCACAAAGAATGGGATGATTTGGTGCAAGAATTTTTTAGTACAAGGAATTGTTCAAATCCACAAATTTGGAAAATGCCGAAGGAGTTGTTTGAATTTTTAGAATCAAAGGAGCATGTCCTTGTCGAAAAGTATCCTTTCTTACTTGATTTATTGCATTTTGAATGGTTGGAAATTGAACTCTATATGATGGAGGATGAACCTTTATTGGCCTATAGCACTGAAGGAGATGTTCAGGAAGATGCATTTTACCTAAATCCAGAACTCCAAATATTGGCACTGCAATATCCTGTGCATATCAAAATTGCCAAAGAAATAATTACAGAAGATGAAGGACAATACTTTGTAGCTATTCACCGACATCCAAGCAACGGGAAAGTCATCTTTACAGAAATCAACTATGCCCACCTTTTGTTGATAGATTTACTCATGCAAAAACCGTCCACATTAAGCGAGTTGAGAAGCTTGTGGCTCCAATCTTTAGAAGAGAAAGTAGTGGGTGAGGCCTTGTTGCCTTTCGTAGAAAATTGCTTGAAAACGAAATTAATCTTAGGATTTATTTAAGTCTTTTCAAAGACTCCATCACCTTGTCTTTTAAGCTTTCTTTGTATTGAGCCAGTTTAATAGCGATTGCTTCATCAGCTGTTCCAATAATTTGCGCAGCCAAAATACCGGCATTTTTAGCGCCATTTAAGGCTACAGTTGCCACTGGTACGCCACCAGGCATTTGTAGAATTGATAATACAGAATCCCAACCATCTATTGAATTGCTACTTTTTATAGGAACACCGATTACAGGTAAAGTAGTTAAAGAAGCAACCATGCCTGGTAAGTGGGCGGCACCACCCGCACCGGCTATAATTACTTTGAAACCATTCGCTCTAGCACTTTTTGCATAATCAAACATACGCTCGGGAGTTCTATGTGCAGAGACTACCGTAAGTTCATAGGCAACACCCAATTCATCTAAAATAGCTGCCGCATCTTTCATGATTGGTAAATCACTTTCACTTCCCATTATAATTCCAACCATTTTTTAAATATTTAGATGTTAGACAATTGAATCTTGATGCGAAATTAAACAATTTCTTTGAATAGACATTGGCGATGGACTATTCGCTGTTTGCTTTTAGTTTTTTGTTCTGATTATATTACATCTGCTTAAATTCGAAAGCTGTCCTGTTTCCTTTTTTTTAGCAAAGTCTGTCGTAGAGGATTCTGCCGCACTTCAAGTCGAACGAAGCTCATTAATTAAATATGAGCAAAGTCTAAATCCCCTTCTAAAAGGGATAGCGTTGCTAAGGATTTCAATAGCAGACCACGGAGAACAGCTTAATGGGTAAGCGCTTTCAATTTTTCCTTGACGAGCTTAATTTTACCCAAAACCTCTTCAAAATCAAACCCAATTACACTAACATGTCCCATTTTTCTACCGGGCTTCGTTTGTTCTTTGCCGTACAAATGAATGTATACATTTTCTAAGGCACTTACTTCTTGAATTCCTCGGTATTGAACGGACCCAATGTGCCCTTCACTTCCTACAATGTTGATCATAGCAGATGCTTTGTAACTTTTCGTGCTACCTAAAGGCAAACCCAATAAGATTCTTAGATGTTGGTCAAATTGCGATGAGATACTGGCCTCTATAGTATGGTGTCCGCTGTTGTGTGCTCTAGGAGCTGTTTCATTAACTAAGATTTCTCCTGTCTTTGTCAGAAAAAGTTCTACCGCAAATAGACCTGGAGAATCTAATTTATTAGCAACTTCTAAAGCTAATTCTATTGCGCGGAGTTCATGTGCCTTGGAAATTTGAGCAGGAGCAATCAAGTAATCCACTAGATTGTAAACCGGGTCGAACACTAATTCAACAACAGGGTAAGTGCAAGTGTTTCCCGCCTGATCTCTAGCCACTATTACTGAAATTTCTTTCTCAATATCTACAGCCTTCTCTAGAACAGAAGGCACATCAAATGCTTGGTCTAAATCGGATTCATTTTTTAGATGAACAACTCCTTTACCATCATAACCTTCGGTTCGAGCTTTTTGGAAAACAGGCAGGAAATCGAAGTTTTGCGATAGCTCCTGTTTGTTTGCTATAATTCTATAGGCAGAACTTGGAATTTGATGCAGAGCATAAAACTCTTTTTGTAAACCTTTGTCTTTTATGGTCTCTAAAGCTTTTGGACTTGGAATTACAACTTTACCTTCTTTTTCCAATTGATAAAGTGCAGCGGTATTCACATGCTCAATCTCTATGGTAAGGACATCTAGGCCTTGCCCAAATTGATAAACGGTATCGTAATCCTTGAAATCACCTTGTGTAAAATGTTTCGTAATATGCTTACAAGGAGCATTTGCTGCCGGATCCAGGATGTGAATCTCGACATCGTAACGCAATGCATTTTCAATAAACATTCGGCCTAACTGACCACCGCCTAAAATGCCTATCTTCTTGTTTAAAGGAAAACTCTCTTTCATGATGTGGGCAAAAGTAAGGATTACCTCTGTATTGAACCCGTATTCTGCAGTAGAAAATCTATTATACGCTTAAACTACTTTAAATCAAGGCGATTTGCTTGCATTTTTAATCCTCACTACGAAGTCCCAGTATTAAGGCTAAGAGGCTATACTAATTTATAATATCGAGCACCTAATAGATTGGGCTCTTTGTCTTCAATTCGGTCCAAGACATACTCATTGCTTACCTCAACTATGCTTGACTTTAGCTCTTTTTTATGTAATTTTAAATAGCTTTCCGTGTTAAGAGCTACCCGAGCCGCTAAGCTTTCAAACAAGTTGACTTGACTAATTTTTTCTTTCCAATTCTCAGATAACTGCCCTACAAAGCTTTTTGATTTAGAACCACTTCCGTAGGCAATAAATAGGATTTGACTACTTTCTAAATTCTTTTGTTCCTTCAAAAAGTAACTTAAGGCAGATAGAAAACTCATAAAAACGGATCCCGTATATAGATTGCCAATTTCAGCAGATGCAATTTCTGTAGGAAGTATCTTGTCTTGAATTAAGGCTTGGTATGGTTCAGATTTAGAGACGGTCTTCACAAAGTCTGATTTAGATTCACTAGTCGCTAATTCAAACTTTAAAGGAGAATCTTCAATATACAGTTCTACAAAATTTCTTCTAGCTTGAAAACAGTAAGGTAGGTGCATGACAATGCATTCACTTTCTTCGTAAAAACGCTCACCCGCCTTCTTCACTTGCTTGAGTTTTAAATAGGCATTCTTCGTTCTTTCCAAATAACAAGTATTGGAGTATTGACCATCGAAAACGGGTTGGTCTTTTGTTACTGAAATTTCTGATTCTAATACATCCTGCCAAGGCTCGTTAGTTGTAAATCCTAATGCTTCCTTCGTAACAGTTCGCTTAGGTTTGAAAAAATCAAAAACTCCAGAAGTACTCACCGTCCAATCTTGATCAAAAGATATGATTTGGGGGTTTTTAGAAATTAGCATAGCCAAGGCACCTGCACCTTGGGTATACTCTCCAGATGAAGCTAAATCGTATTTGGCGATATCGGTAGTCACCACAATGGCCTTTTTACCTGGGTTGACCCGAATATAGTCTAATGAATTTTGTAAGGCATCTACGCCGCCTATGCAAGCAAAAGTTAAATCAACTACATCGCAATTTTCTAGGGATCCAGGTTCGAAAATAGATTCTTCCAATACTTTTAGTAAGTAAGAAGCAATCGGTTTTGAGGCGTCAAAGCTACTTTCCGTGCCTAAATAAATTCGGTCAATTTCTTCTGCTTTTAAACCTTCTTGTAGGATTAATTTACGAACGGCATTAGCTGCAAAAACAACCACATCTTGATGGACATCTGGAAATGCCATCTTTTTTAAGCCTAAACCAAATTCAAGTTTCGCAGCATCTATTCCTCGAAGTGCTGCTAAATCTTTGATGTCTAAATATATTTTTGGGACATCAAAACTAATTGCATCTATGCCTACTTTTTCCATAATAAATTATTTAAGCTGCTTGTCAATAGCCTTTTGATGATGTAAATCTATTTTATTAGCATAGAAATGGATTCTTTTAGTGCGCTAAAAGAGGCCCAATTTTGAAAAAATGGATTATTCGTACTTTTTTGCTAATATTGTTAACCCATGATAAAGCAATATATTCAAGTTCGTAAAACGGGTCGTTATTTCATTTCTAAGAAAATAGATGAAAAAGTAAATCACGTGATTTTTGTGTTACACGGTTATGCGCAGAATGCGGATGATTTTCTAAGTTCATGCATATCCTTAGCTAATGATGAAACGTTATTAGTTGCTCCCGAAGGTCTTTCTAAGTTTTACTGGATAGATTTCACTTCGAATCCAAGCTCAAGTTGGATGACTAGTTTAGAGCGGGATAAAGAACTAGAGGATACCCTGCATTATTTATCCCAAGTATTGATGGAAATCAAAGCCCAGCTACCTAATAAAGAGCTTACTTATTCTTGTTTGGGTTTTTCACAAGGAGCGGCAACCGCAAGTAGATTTGCCTGTAATCCCTATTTAAATTGTAAGGATTTATTTCTTTATGGCGGCGGTCCTGCTCATGATTTAAATTGGGAGGCCTTGCCGAAAGACTTAAAATTCCATCTAATTTACGGCGACCAAGACCCGCTAGTAAGTGCTTCTCAAGCAACTAAAGTTGAAGGGCATATTAGCAGTAAAAAGTTTCAAGTAAGTCCTTTTCAATTTAAAGGGAAACATAAAATCGAAGCAGCAGCTTTGAACTATGTAAACAAGGTTTTAACCACCTAAGCTTCTAGATTTGTTACTTTCTATTCAGCATATTGCTCTTCAAAGGTTTTCATTACCTTTTTAATCGTTAAGAACAAGACTCCCGAAGGATTTTATAATGTTTTGTAGTCTAATTAAAAAAACAAACAAAAAGTGATGAAAAAGAACCTTAAACATTTACTTGCACTGATAGGAATATTTTTAACTATTAATATTGCTTGCGCACAGCAAGGACCTACGAATGCAGATGGAAAAGAAAAGCAAGGACCTCCTAAATTTGAGGACTTATTATTAAAGATGGATGCCAATAAAGATGGGATGTTGGCAAAAGCTGAAACTAAAGGACCGTTACTTGAGAATTTTGACAAAATCGATTTGGATCATAATGGTTTCCTAACTGCAGCCGAAATGAAAGCAGCACCAAAGCCAAAAAGCCCTCCTCAAAATAGGAATTAATAAAATTTAGGAAAGGTAAAAAAATCAAGGTTCCACGCAGTAATTAGCTAATTGCAAATTAATCATCAAAAAAACACATCTTTATAGTCCTCTTGAATTTAGAAGCGATATATCGCGAACACAAAGATAGGGTGTTCAACTTGGCCTTAAACTATACACAACAGGTGCAAGATGCGGAAGAAATTACGCAAGATGTATTTGTTGCCGTGTATCAAGGTTTAGCTGATTTTAATCATGAGGCTAAAATGAGCACTTGGCTTTATCGCATCACAATTAATAAATCACTTGACTTTATAAAAGCTAAAAAAGCAAAGAAACGCTTCGCCTTTATTACATCCATCTTTAAAGAGAACAGCACTGAACTTTTACATGATTATGGACATTTCAATCACCCCGGCGTGTTGCTAGAGCAGAAAGAAAATCTTGCTAAAATTTTTAATGCGCTTAACGAGTTAACAGACAATCAAAAAACAGCACTGATTCTAAGTAAAATTGAAGGCCGATTACAAAAGGAAGTAGCGGAAATAATGGATCTGAGTCCAAAGGCAGTGGAGTCTTTAATTACTAGAGCTAAAGAAAATTTAAAAAATAAATTGAACAAATAGAAGGAACGCGATAAACTAATCGTCTAATCAGATAGAGACGAACAAACCAAAATAGATGACCAAAATAGATGAAAATGAATTGAATCGAGCGTTAAGCACAATTCAAAAAGTAGAAGCCTCTGATTTTTTATTGACAAGAATTCAACAAAGAATTAGGCAATCCAAGGAAGCCAAAGTTGGTTCTTTGGGTGCTTGGTCTATGGGGCTAGTATTTGTGCTAGTCTTATTTCTTAATGTAAAAGTTTTTACCTGGAATTCAACTAGCGATACTTCTGTAAAATCATTAGCTGAAACCATGAATTTAATTGACAATAACACCTTATATCATTGATATGAATAAATCCAAACTAATTACTTTATTTGCAATCCTGATGGTCGCACTGAATTTAATTTTGGTGTTTTTCTTATGGAATAAAAAACCTCATCATCCTAAGAACGAAGGCCCTAAACAAGTCATTATTGAAAGATTGGATTTTGATGAAAATCAAATTCAAGCTTATGAATTGTTGATCGATGTACACAAGTTGAAAGTTCAAGAATTGAATAGTGAAATAGGAGAACTCAAACAGCTATTGTTTCAAACGTTAATCACTAAAGATCAAGCTTCCAAGGATGCTGTAATGCTTGTTTTGGAGTCCAAAAAGCGAGAAATAGAAGAATTGAATTATGTCCATTTTAAGGAACTTAAATCACTTTGTTCCCTTGAGCAAGAAGATGCTTTTGTGCTCTTAGTGGATGATTTAGGAAAGCTGTTTAGTCCTAGGAACAAGCCTCCGAAGAAATAATGCGCCAATTTTATCTGCTTTTATTTTTAATAGTTGGGCATACAAGCTTTGGTCAAAAGATTTCAATTGTTTTTGAGTCATCTCTGGGGGCGATTGATTTGCGAGAGGAGTCTTCCACAATCCCCAAAATTGAAATAGAGAACTTAAAATTTTATGTCGGTCAAATTACATTTCTCTTCAAAGATAAGCTGGTGTTTTATGACCAAGCTTATTACCTCTTAGATGCCAATGATATTGCGAGCATGTCGCTTTCTCTTGAAATCTCCAACCGCCTAAAATATGATGAATGGCGTTTTACGCTTGGCGTTGACAGTGCCACAAATGATAGTGGTGTTCAAGGAGGGAGCTTGGATCCAACCAAAGGGATGTATTGGTCTTGGCAAAGTGGCTATATTAATTTTAAATTAGAAGGAGCTTTCTTGCGTTTAAAGGAAACTCAAGAATTTCAATATCACTTGGGTGGTTTTTTAAAGGAGGAACAAAGCGCGCAACGGATCAGTTTTAAATGTCACAATGAGCGTAATTTTCTTGTCCATTTAAATTTGGAAGCGCTACTTTTGGAGGTAATTGAAAGCAAAACAGATCAGCTCATGTCGCCTGGTCAAGATGCCGTAAGATTGATGTCCATTTTACAAAAATCATTTTCATTAAAAGAATGAAAAAATTACTTGTATTATTCATTTTTGGATTCGTTTTTTTCTCTTTTCAAAAGCTAGAAGAGGCGTTGTTTGTAGCTCCAGAATCATGGCCGGAGGCTAATTATAATTTTGCAGCTAATCCACTTTCTAAAGAAAAAATGCTTTTAGGTCGAGCTCTTTTTTATGACCCCATTTTATCAGCAAACAATCAAATTTCTTGCGCAAGTTGCCATTCGCAATACACCGCTTTCACACATGTAGATCATCAATTAAGTCATGGAGTTTTTGATAGCATAGGGACTCGAAATGCTCCCGCTTTGATGAATTTGGCTTGGCATAAATCTTATATGTGGGATGGCGCTATTCGAAATCTAGATATGCAATCGCTGGCTCCCATCAGTCACCCAGATGAAATGGGAAGCTCAATTGAAGCCGTAGTGCACCGTTTGAATCAATCACCCATTTATGCAAAACTTTCTTTTGATGCTTTTGGAGATAGTACCATGACGGGAGCGTATACTTTAAAAGCTTTAGCTCAATTTATGCTCACTCTAGTAAGCGCAAATAGTAAATACGACCTGGTGAAAAGAGGAGATACCGTATTTACAAGTCAAGAAAAAAGAGGTTATGAATTGTTTCTAGCAAATTGCAATACTTGCCATCTTGAACCTCTTTTTAGTACTTTTGATTTCGCAAATAATGGACTTGAGCTTGAGCCTAAATTGAAGGATTTTGGAAAAATGGGAATCACCAAAAACAACTGCGATTCCTTGCAATTTAAAATTCCCAGTTTAAGAAATATAGAGTTTTCCTATCCGTACATGCATGATGGTCGTTTTTCAAGTATTGCTGAAGTGTTGGAGCATTATACAAACGGGATAAGAGATAGCAAAACTTTAGCGCCGTCTCTTGAAAGTCCGATTGAGTTAAGCCCAAATGACAAGGTCGATTTAACAGCTTTTTTGTTGTGCCTGACCGACAAAGAATTCCTTTTCAATAAAGAATTTTCCTATCCCAGAAACATCTTATTATCACCAACGAAGGATTATTAAATTCTTCTCGTCTAAGCTTATTGAACCCTAAACTTTCTATTTAGATGCAAAAAATTACGCTTATTATATTCATGTTTGTTGCTTTTGTAGGAGCCAAAGCGCAAACGAACCCCGCCATTACCAATTGGATGATTAATACGACGGGTATTCAAGGCACTCATTATGTTCAAGGTAATTCAACCGCTATAAATGATAATGTTGATGCCAATTGTCAATTATTGCAATATTCAACGGATTGGGTATATGTAAACGCAACTGGAATTCCTGCTTATACTACGGGTCCTTTTTTAGATGGCAATCCATCTATTGCAAGCGACCGAGGAGCTATTTTTAGATTTCCTTTGAACCCAACTCAAAACACGGGAACGGCCACAGCAACGAATGGAGGAAATATAGGGAATTTTATTAATGGTGTAGCACTTTTTGACTATCGCGATGGGGTAGCTTGGAATGCGAGTACGAATGCCTTATGCGGTGGACCTGGGAATCCTCCTTGTCCTGGTGGACCTGGAGCTACTAGTGCGTGGAATAGAGATGCTATTCCTGCTGAAAGAGGTGGGTTCGATTGTGCGAAAGCACATCCTGCAATGGGGAATTATCACCATCATCAAAATCCAAGCGCTTTTAATTTGGATCTAGTAGTGGTTTCTAATATTTGTGATTTATACGCTTCAGATGGATTGTATGTAATTGATGAGAATGCCCATTCTCCTTTAATTGGATATGCACATGACGGCTTTCCAATTTATGGTGCTTATGGCTTTAAGAATGAGGACGGAACAGGCGGGATTGAACGCATGAAATCAGGATATTCTTTGAGAAACATTACGACTAGAACGAATGGGCCAGCAGTGAATGCGACTTACTTTTTAGGCTACTTTAGAGAAGATTATGAATTTATTGCCAACGCAGCTGACGATTATTTAAATGAAAATAATGGTAGAGTCTGTGTTACTCCAGAGTATCCAAATGGAATCTATTGCTACTTTGCTACGGTAGATGCGAATTGGAATTCAACTTATCCTTATGTTGTAGGTCCTAAATTTTATGGAAATGTTACTGGAGGGAAAGTGACTAGTATTAATGAAACAGTACAAACGTATGTGCCTGACACAACAGTAGTTGATACAAGTACTTCTATTTTAAATATAAATAATGGCGACTTGAGGGTGAATGTATTACCAAATCCCGCAAGTGACTTCGTATCGATTCAAGTGCAATCTATTGCGAAATCCGACATTAAATTAAGTCTGATAGATTTGTCAGGGAAGGAAGTGCAGCACGCTATACTTTATCAAGGAAGCACTATTGCCTACTTGGATACAAGAACAGTTTACGCGGGCACTTATTTCATAGTCGTGACCGTGAATGGAAAACAACAAGTAAAGAAGCTAGTAATTCAAAGATAGTAAGGTATTTTGGCTTGATAAAAGCCCTTTCTCATCCATTATAAAGTACCTGGAATATGAAGCGGAGTTTAAATGATTGGAATTCTAAAAATAATTAGCTAATTATTTTTAATTTTAATAAAAATAAAAATTGAATCATGTCGAAAGCCCCTGAATTTAGAAGCTTAATGGAGTTTTATCCTTACTATTTATCAGAGCATAGCAAGCAGAGTACAAGAATAACTCATTTCATGGGGACGTCTTTGTTGTTTGTGCTTATTGCGTTAGCCGTCGTAAAAAGTAATTATGCTATTCTTTGGTTTCTTCCTGTTGCTGGATATGGCTTCGCTTGGTTTGGTCATTTCTTCTTCGAGAAAAACAAACCCGCTACATTTCAATATCCGTTCTATAGCCTCGCTTCAGACTTTATCATGTATTGGCATATCCTCACGTTTCAAATCAAAGGAAAGATGGAAGATGCTGCAAAAAAATTCCCGAAAGGATAGCTAGAGGTCAGAAAGTGAACAACTAAATGGGGGAGTGCTTAAGCCATTTTATCTTTTACTGTTTATATTAATGACGTGCACTGTCTTTGGGCAAAGGACGGACAACGCTTTTAATGATTTATATACCTCGGAAGGAAACTATATCGAAGCTCGAGTGTTTTACTATAGGAAGGTTTAAAACATAAGAAATGGCAAATATTAAAAAGGCATATATCGCAGGGGGATGTTTCTGGGGTATGGAAGATTTATTTAGAGTAAGAGAGGGGATTCTTGATACAGAAGTGGGCTATCAGGGTGGAGAAAATGATAATCCAAGCTACCGAAACCATCCAGGTCATGCGGAGAGTATAGAAATTACTTTTGATGCAGACAAGACCGATTTTAAAAATATCCTTGATTATTTCTTTTGTATTCATAATCCAACAACTGTAAATCAACAAGGAAACGATAGGGGCTCAAGTTATCGTTCTACTATTTTTATTCAGAACGACGAAGAACAAGAAATTGCAAAAGAAGTTATTACTACAGTAAATAAATCTGGCAGATGGGATGGAGCAGTTGTTACCACCTTAGAGCCAATGGCTACATTTTGGGCCGCAGAACCAGAGCATCAAGATTACTTAGAAAGAAATCCAAGTGGCTATACTTGTCATTTTGAGCGATTTAGTTCATTTTTCTAAGCACTTGTTTAAAGCTAACTTAATTCTAAGTGATTACAGGACTCTAAACCCTATTCAAGTATTGTTTGAATTAAATTCCTTAAATTTACATTCGGAAAAAATAACAAAGGGGAACCGTTCCGTTCCTTCCTTCTTTATAAAATTAAACTAAACCAAACAAATGAGAGAAGTATTCATCGTAAGTATTGCAAGAACCCCAAATGGAAGTTTTGGTGGTGGGTTATCCTCCCTAAAGGCTATTGATTTAGGTGCTTTGGTAATCAAAGAAGCTGTTCAACGAGCAGGAATCAAACCTACAGATGTGCAAGAAGTTTTTATGGGTAATGTGTTGCAGGCTAATACAGGACAAGCACCAGCAAGACAAGCAGCGATTAAAGCAGGTTTGCCTTATAGCGTGCCTTGCACTGCAGTAAATAAAGTATGTGCTTCAGGAATGAAAGCCATTATGTTTGGCGCTCAAGCCATTGCTTTAGGAGACCAAGACGTTGTGGTTTGTGGAGGAATGGAAAGCATGAGCAATGCGCCTTTTATGGTTGAAAATGCTCGTTTTGGTATTAAATATGGTAACCAAACATTTATTGATGCGATTGTTCGAGATGGCTTGCAAGATCCTTATAACGGTGAAATGATGGGCGTTTGCGGTGATATATGTGCAACTAAATATGAGTTCACAAGAGAGGATCAAGATGCTTATGCTATTGAATCTTATAAAAGAGCAGCTGCAGCCACGGAAAACGGTTGGTTCAAAGACGAAATCGTATCTGTTGCTATCCCACAAAGAAAAGGTGATCCAATCATCGTAGATAAAGATGAAGATTTCTCAAAAGTAAGTTATGATAAAATCTCCTCCCTTAAACCAGCTTTTGGTAAAGATGGAACAGTTACTGCAGCGAACGCCTCAAATTTAAATGATGGCGCGGCAGCACTAGTTTTGATGAGTGGCTCTAAAATGATTGAACTAGGGTTAAAGCCAATCGCTAAGATTTTATCTTATGCAGATGCGGCTCAGGAACCTGTTGAATTTACAACCACTCCTTCATTGGCAATTCCTAAAGCATTAGCTAAAGCAGCGTTGAGTATTGGAGATATTGATTTATTCGAAATCAATGAAGCGTTTGCTGTTGTTGCTTTAGCTAATATGAAATTGCTGAACATTAAACACGAACAAACTAATGTCTTTGGCGGCGGTGTTTCTATCGGTCATCCAATAGGGGTGTCGGGTGCAAGAATTATTTGTACTTTAATTTCTGCGCTAAAGCAAAAAGGAAAAACAAAAGGTGCTGCTGGAATTTGCAATGGCGGTGGCGGCGCTAGTGCCATGGTAATTGAATTGGTGTAAACATTCTTATAAAATATAGCATTAAAATGCCAAGGATATTTTGTTCTTGGCATTTTTGTTTTAATTACTTATCTTTCCAAAAAAATAGACATGAATAAACGCTTACTTGCTTCTACGGTCATTACCTCCCTCGCCCTCTTTCTGTTTACGAGTATCTCGTATTCTAACAAAAATTTTGCTCCAGTTGGAAATACCAATGCTCCAGGAGAAAATACTTGTGCAAAATCAGGTTGCCATGCTACATTTCCAGTTCAAGGCAATATGCCTGCTAGGATTACAATCACAGCGGATGGGATAGAAATAGATGCCAACTTTAAATACGCGAAAGGAACAACCTATAATATGAATTTTTTAATCAACAATGCAAAAGCTAGAAATGGGTTTTCATTGACGATGTTAAATTCAAACGGTGAATTAGTTGGGACTTTAGCGACTAGCTCGAATGATGCTCAAATATCCAATGGGGTCGCAGGTAAAAAATATGTAGGACATACGAACTCATTGGGTGTATCTTCTTGGGACTTTCAATGGACTGCCCCTTTGGATTCTCAAGTCGTTACTGTGTATAGCATTGCAAATCTTGCAAACAACAACAATGCAACAAGCGGAGATTCCATTTTAACGAAGTCTTTCTCTTTTACTGCTTTGGCTGATACCACTGCCGATACCACAGGAACAGCTATTCTTTCTAGAACGCTTACCGAAAACATCCAAGTGATTAATGCCATTGAAAATGGTGGTGTCGCTTTTAATATTGACGTGAATGAAGTGAAATATTTTAACTGTGAAATTATGGATTTGAATGGGGCTATTGTATTTCGCAAAGAATACTTGTTGCATACAGGGCAGCATCATATTGCCATTCCAGTTTTAAACAACAAAGGGTTGTATTTCTTGAGAATATCAAGTGGTGCAAATTCGAGTACTTATAAGTTTATCAACTAATGGAGTTGATTTTCAAAATATTAAATGCCAGCATCATTCCATTTTGGATTTTGCTGGCATTTTTTGTTCATACAGACTTGACTAAAAAACTATTATTCAACTACAGTATCCATTTATTTTTGTCCATATTTTACCTTGTTTTCATCATTTGGGGAATGGTGGAAAATGCTGGAGGAGAAGGTGGAATGGATACGATGGAACACTTGAGGATAGGGTTCTTGAACGATAAAGTATTATTGGCCGCTTGGGCCCATTACTTAATCTTTGATTTGTTCGTTGGCACTTGGATTGCTAAAAAATGTTTGGAAGAAGGCATCTCAAACTGGATTAAAATTCCTTCCTTGTTTCTAACGCTTCTATTTGGTCCGATAGGATTTCTGCTTTTTAATGTATTGAGAAAGTTCCCCCGTAAGAATAATTTTGAATCATAGAATTATTCAACACCCAACACTCAATTGCCAACACTTAGAACTAAGTACTATCCTTTACGGTTTCAAAAAGGGCACGAAAACAGGCGTCTCCTTTTTATATTGATCGTAAGCCTCATTGCCTTCTTTTGCTTTTTCTAACATAGGTACTCCTGAAACAAACCGTAACAAGATTGTGATGGTTAAAGCACTGATCAATCCGAGTAGCGGGTGGTTTTCAAGAGTAAAACACGCTATGCCCCACCAAAAAACGGCTTCCCCAAAATAGTTCGGGTGTCGACTATACTTCCACAAACCTTCTTTCATAAGGCCCTTAGGGTCTAATGTTTTGAACTTGCTTTTTTGTAAATCTGCAATACTTTCTATAAGTAGTCCTACGAACGCTAGCAAAGTAGGGAAAAGGAAAATACCATCAACAGGAAAGCTGTCAGGGTTATATGGTTTGCTTAGCATACTTATAATCGGCAAAGCAATAGTAAACATAAAAAAACCTTGCAATAAATAGATTTGTAAATAGCTTCTCCACCATTCTGTTTTGCCCCAATTCTTTCGCCAATTTTGATACCTAAAATCTTCTGCTTTACCTTTATTTTTTATCGTGATATGAAGACTTAGTCGGACAGCCCAGAGCACAATCAATGAGCTCATGGCCATTTTCCAAATGGGGCAGTAGGCTGTTAAGCCTAGATTTAATAGTGCAATCATAGCAAACCCCAAACCCCAAAGGATATCCATAATGTCGTTTCTTTGGAGTATCCGAGAAAGGAGATAAGCCCCGTTTACGAAAAGTAATATTGCAATTATTGAAATTAACCAGCTATTCATAATATAAAGATTCTAATGATATGCTTAAATATAGACCTTATGTTTATTTATTTGATAATTTACTTACCTTAAATTGATTGGGATTTGTTGATTAAAGAACTACCTTTATTATTGAAATTATGGCACGAGAGCTTGATATACTAGTTTTATCTGACTTGCATTTAGGTACCAACCAATGCAGAGCGGGAAGATTATATAAGTATCTTAAAACTGTCAAACCTAAGATGCTTATTTTGAATGGAGATATTATTGACTTTTGGTTACTCGATTTAAAATCATGGCCTAAAAGTCATAATAAAATACTTGGCTACTTCTTCAATTTAATGGTGGAAAAGGTTCCGATCTATTACTTGCCGGGAAACCATGACGATTACTTAAAACAATTCGTAGGATTTAAGTTTCACAATTTCTCACTTCAAAATGAATTGATTTTAGATTTGAATGGCAAGAAAACTTGGTTCATGCATGGTGATAAAAACGATAAATCTGTAAGTGGCACAAAAAGAGATTTAGCAATTCGCGCTGGAAAAGCATTTGATAAATTAGTGGGGTTCAATCGCTTTATTAATGATTGGGAAAAATTTTTAGGCAAACGGGTCGTAACGAATTTTTCTAAATCATTAAAAGACAAATCCAAATCAGCGGTTAAAAAAGGAAATGATTTTGAGCAACAATACATTGAAGAAGCCGCTCAGAGAAATATAGATACCTTGGTTTGTGGACACGTACACAAGCCAGGAATTACGCGTATCTGTTCTATTCTAACGAAGAAAGATATTGTATATCTAAATAGTGGAGATTGGACAGAGAATTGTACTGCATTGGAATATGCGAAGGACAAATGGAGCTTGTATAGTTATAAGTATAATTATACGGAACACGAGTCTACGCTCAAAAATGTGCGGTTCGAACAAAGTGACATTTACCCATTTCTTCAAAAAAAGGATTAATGATTTTTGACGAAAAGAGAATAATCGGGAAATCAGACAAGGCCGATTTACCAAGTTGGGGATTAAAAAACATTCCGGTTAAAATCGATTCTGGTGCTTATCGATCAAGCATTGATTGTAGCTTTGCTAAGGTGTATAAAACTGCGGAAGGAAGAAAATTGAAATTTACTTTATTGCGAAAAGATCATCCTTTATACATCGATCAGGTATTTGAAACATTAGAATTCAAAACAAGTAGAGTAAAAAGTAGTAATGGTGAAAATCAAAAACGATACATTGTAAAAACCATAATTACTTTGTTTGGAAAGAGTTACGCAACTGAATTTTCATTAAGTACTAGACCCGATATGCGATTTCCTATTCTGCTGGGGAGAAAATTGTTAAATAAAAAATTTGTAATAGATACAAGTAAAACAAATCTATCTTTTAGATCTAAAACGACCAAAAAGAAGAAGATTGATTATTAAGCGATCAGTCATTCCATAATACCTAAAATACAATATGAAAATAGTTATACTATCAAGAAACAGAAATCTTTATTCTACGAAAAAACTTTTGGAGGCAGGCCAAGCGCTGGGACATGAAATGCAAGTTTTAGATCATCTGAAGTGTAGTATTGTAATTGAGAAGTCAAATCCTCATTTATTCTACGATGGCTTATTACTTGAAAATGTAGATGCCATAATTCCTAGAATTGGTGCTTCTGTGACTTATTATGGAGCTGCGGTGATTCGTCAGTTTGAAATGCAAGATGTATTCTCAACGGTTTCCTCCCAGAGCTTAGTAAGGTCAAGAGATAAATTGAGAAGCATGCAACTACTCTCCACAGCAGGTCTTGGTATGCCTAAAACGGCTTTTACGAATTTCTCTAATGATAGCGATGCCATTATCAAGCAAGTTGGTGGTGCGCCTCTTATTATTAAATTGTTGGAGGGAACTCAAGGATTAGGAGTTGTTTTAGCAGAAACTAAAAAAGCGGCTAGTTCTGTAATTGAAGCGTTTAATGGATTAAAAGCAAGAGTGATTGTTCAAGAGTTTATTGCTGAAGCAAAAGGTGCGGACATTAGAGCCTTAGTTGTTGGTGATGAAGTTGTAGGTGCCATGAAACGCCAAGGCAAAGAAGGAGAGTTCAGATCGAATCTTCATAGAGGGGGAAGTGCTCTGATTATTGAGTTGAGCGAAGAAGAAAAGAGAGCTGCCATCATTGCTACCAAAACTTTAGGTCTAAAGATAGCTGGGGTCGATATGCTGCAATCTGAAAGAGGGCCGCTTATTTTAGAAGTAAACTCTTCGCCGGGATTAAAAGGAATACAACAAGCAACAAATATTGATATCGCTAAAAAAATCATTCAATATGTTGAACGTGGAACGGAAAAGCTGAAATCTAAAGAAATTTAATGACTATATGATTTTTTCCACTATATAAGCGTTGTTTTTGTCAACCTATTTCTATACATTTAGGAGAAATACACCTTTAATGAAAATCAAGTTTGTACTCTTCAGTCTAATGCTAAGCTTTAGTTCAGTAACTATCGGTCAATCATCAAAATATGATATTGTCCTTTTTGGAAATTCTATTGGGAGTGGGACCAGTTCTTCCTCAAAAACATCAGCAGGAAATTTAAACTATAAACTTGTTACCAGCGCATCGGCAAATGTATTGTTCAAAGAGCGCACCTCCCATTCAGATATAGAAATGGAATATAAAGGGGATGTCTTGCAGAGCTGTAAAATGAAGAGAGAAAAAGACGGTGAGTGGCAGGATATTAAAATTACTTATGAAAATGGGAAACACTACTTTGTTGAAAATGGCAAAAAATATACGATCTCGAAGCCTGTAACCTTTACTTCTACTCAGTTGTTTTTTAAAGAACCCATTGGTGTGAAAGAAATTTATATTGAACGTTTGAATGTTTTCACACCCATAGTAAAGGAGGCTGAAGGTGTATACAAAACAGTAATAGATGGAGGAGATAACTATTACAAATATGAGAAAGGGGTTATGGTCGAATTTCGATTGAAGAAAGGGATTAGTGTCTTTATAAATAAAGTTTAAAAAACACGAAAAAAGCAGAAGTAAAAAGGGCTCCGATATCGGGGCCCTTTTTACTTCTAACTATAAACTCTAACTAACCAATAAGTTAAGCACTTCTAAAGTTGAATTTGTTTCTCTTCAATAATCTTTCTAAGATTAATCAACGAATACCTCATTCTTCCTAGTGCAGTATTTATACTAACTCCGGTGAGTTCGGCAATTTCTTTAAAACTAAAGTCGTAATAATGTCTTAATAAGACAACTTCTTTCTGTTCTTCTGGAAGTTCATCTAACAGCTTACGCACTTTATCTCTTGACTGATTCCCCATCATTAATTGCTCCGGACTTTCTTCACTCAAAGGTAAAATATCGAAAATATCAAAACCGTCTGCATTGGTAACTTTGGGACTTCTCTTCGTTTTGCGATAGTAGTCAATACAAATGTTATAGGATATGCGCATAACCCACGGCAAGAATTTGCCTTCTTCCTTGTATTTACCTGCTTTAAGTTTATTAATAACTTTAATAAACGTATCCTGAAATAAGTCTTCAGCTAAAAAGCGATCCTTTGTAAATATAATGATGGATGTAAAAACCTTCTCTTTGTGTCGAGTGATTAACTTTTCTAAAGCTTGATCACTTCCGGCCAGATAATCTCTTATCAGCTCTTGATCTGTTTTGATGTTGCGCATAACTCTACTTTTAATTATGAAGAAATAATAATGTTAAAAAGTAAAGTTTGTATCTATACGCTAAGGTTTTTATATTATGTTAATAATTGCAAAAACTATACCAAAATACAATAAATGTAATTTTGGAGATGTTTCTGTTGTAATGATAAAAAAAAATATTGAAAATAGTACACAATACAAGATATAATTTAGCGATTTTTGCAAAATAATCTAAAATAAGAAGCACTTTGCTACAAAAAAATCGCAATACAAATATAGAAATTAAAGGGGCCAAGGTTCATAATTTGAAAAACTTAAGCGTTACTATCCCTAAGAATAAGTTCGTGGTAGTAACTGGGGTAAGTGGGTCTGGAAAAACATCTTTATGCATAGATACGCTCTTTGCAGAAGGACAAAGGCGCTATGTAGAAAGTCTATCTAGTTATGCAAGACAGTTTTTAAGTAGAATGAACAAGCCTGAAGTGGAATACATTAAAGGTTTATGTCCTGCAATTGCAATTGATCAAAAAACGCCAGGAGCGAACACTCGCGCTAGCGTAGGGTCGCTGACAGAAATATATGATTACCTCAGAGTGCTTTATGCAAGATTAGGTGAAACTTTCTCACCCATTTCAGGAGTTAAAGTAGCCAAAGATAGCGTAGATGATGTGGTCTCTTGGATCGCAACCCTTGAAGAAGGAACCAAGTTACTCATAACTTACCCCTTGATTGCTAAGGGGAAATGGAAGAGTGAAATGGAATTGCTTTTGCAAAAGGGGTTTGCAAGAATTGAAATAGATGGCGCAGTTGTTAAAATAGAACAACTTTTAGAGGAGGATAGGTTTAAGGAGGCGGAAGCAAATGTTGTCGTAGATAGACTTGTAATGAATAGGGCGGATGTTGACTTGCAAACGCGTTTGGCTGATTCTGTTCAAACGACCTTCTTTGAAAGTCATGGTGATTGCATTGTTCAAATAATAGGAGGGGAGTCAAAAAAATTTAACAATCGTTTTGAAGCCGACGGAATCTTATTCGAAGAACCCAACATTCATTTTTTTAATTTCAACAGTCCTTTTGGTGCTTGTCAAATTTGCGAAGGTCATGGAACCGTAATTGGTATTGATGAAGAATTAATTATTCCCAATAAAAAGCTCTCGATTTATGAAGAAGCTGTGGTTTGTTGGAAAGGCGAAAAGATGAGTTATTATCAGAAGGAATTGATTCGAGAAGCACATAAATTTGATTTCCCAATTCATAAGCCTTATAACGAATTGAGTAAAGAATACAAAAAATTATTGTGGACGGGGAACAAGCATTTTGAAGGTTTAAATGATTTTTTTAAAATGTTGGAACAGAATTCATACAAGATTCAATACCGCGTAATGTTGTCTAGATATAGAGGGAGAACAAGGTGCAATTCTTGCGACGGCGCTCGATTGCGGGTTGAAACGAATAATGTAAAAATATCAGGTAAAAACATAAGTGAACTAATGGCAATGCCATTGAGTGATTTGAAAATATTTTTTGATACCATTGAATTGAACGCTTTCCAGAAAGAAGCTTCTAAAAGAATCCTTTTTGAAATTAATAATCGCTTACAGATTCTAAATAAAATGAGTTTGGGCTACCTATCTTTAAATAGAATGGCTAATACGCTTTCCGGTGGAGAGTCACAAAGAATAAAATTGACCAGGAGCTTGGGGAGCAATCTTACGGCTTCAATGTATATTTTAGATGAACCAAGTATTGGTTTGCATCCAAAGGACACTATGAATCTTATTGAGGTTCTGAAGGATTTAAGGAATCTTGGGAATACAATTGTGGTTATTGAACATGATGAAGACTTGATTAAATCAGCTGATTATTTAATAGATATTGGGCCTAAAGCAGGTCGATTTGGCGGGGAGCTGGTATTTGCAGGCAAACCGGAAGATGTCTACCAATCGGATTCTTTAACAGCGCAATACTTAAATGAATCGAAAGTAATTGCCCTACCTGAATCCAGAAGAAAAGCGTTGAAACAGATTACCTTGAAAGGCGCTAGTCAATTTGACCTTAAAAATGTGGATATTACAATACCTCTTAAATCACTGACCGTGGTAGTTGGAGTGAGTGGCTCTGGCAAGACAACTCTAATTAAAAAAGTATTGTATCCAGCACTTCAACAATTCATGGAAGGTCATGGTGAGAAACCGGGAGAATTTGATAGTTTGGAAGGAGATTTAAGCGCAATAAAACATGTGGAGTTAATAGATCAAAACCCTTTGGGAAGAAGCAGTCGTTCGAATGCGGTAACTTACACGAAATCCTATGATTATATTCGAGATCTTTTTGCAAAACAGCAAATGTCGAAAATAAGAGGATTTAAAGCAAAAGACTTCTCGTTCAATGTTGAAGGTGGGCGATGTGAAACTTGCAAGGGGGACGGCAGCGTGATTGTCGAGATGCAATTCCTAGCGGATATTGAGCTAGAATGTGAATCTTGTAAAGGAAAACGATTTAAAGATGAAGTTTTAGAAGTGAAGTTTAGAGAAAAGAGCATTTACGATGTGTTAGAAATGAGCATTGAAGAATCCTTAATCTTCTTCGAAGATCAGAAAGAAATAATAGGCAGAATTCAAGCATTAGAAGATGTTGGATTGGGTTATATCAAACTAGGGCAAAGTAGTAGTACTTTGTCGGGTGGCGAGGCTCAACGTTTGAAGTTGGCCTCTTTTTTAACAAAAGCTCAAAAACCTGAGCCAATCTTATTTATTTTTGATGAACCAACTACGGGCTTGCACTTTGATGACGTGAATAAATTGATGAGTGCTTTTTATGCCTTAATCTCTATTGGACACACTGTTGTGGTTATAGAACACCATCCTGACGTCATGAAATGTGCTGATTGGTTAATCGAACTTGGGCCTGTTGGAGGAGTGGATGGAGGCTATAAAATATACGAAGGTCCTCCTGAAGGAATATTGAATGCAACCAATTCCCCAACAAGTGCGTTTTTAAAAGAGAAACTAATCTAACAACATGAAATATTTTTTAATTTTAGCTAGCATCTGTATTGGATGTTCTATTTCCGCTGCAAATATAGCCGGCGTGGTTTATCAAGAAAATTCCAGCTCTCCACTTTACGATTGTCTAATCGTGATGATGCAGAATGGTAAGCCCGCTTTTTCTACCAAATCAAATTTTGATGGAACGTTTAACATTAATTATAAAAAAAATAAGCAATATATTTTTGAAGTGAGTAAAGTTGGATACAAAACGGAAAGTAGGTCAATTTTCACAGATGACGCCTTTTTAGCAAGTTATCCCACTATTGAGATTTACCTTGAAGTACTTGTCCTTAAGCCGAAATTTGAAAAAATGCAAGAAGGGGTTATTAGAGATACTCCAAATCCAGACATTATGGAGGATATTGGATTGTTATCTGATTTGCCAGAGGGATATAAAATTATTGAAGCCAAGCCGTTAAAATATAAAGAAGTCAAAAAGTCGGGCTTTAATGTGAATCAAAATGCTTTAGCGGAAACTCCAAATGTGAACGTTGAGGTTTTGAAAAAGGAATTCAATAAGGAGGAAGTTGATAAGGCCGTTTATTCAGAATTGGATAAATTTCCTTCTTCTTACTATGCCGAAGGAGATATTTATTATGGTACGGGTAGAGCGTTATTGACGGAAAATGTAAGAGAAATTCTAAATGGTGTTGCTGAAAAATTAAAAATGGAACCCTTGTTGATCTTGAGCTTAATTGCTTATGCTGATGGGGACAAAGAGGCTTTAATCAGCGACTATATTGGAAAGTTGAGGGTCGAAGAGATTACGAAGTACCTCATGTCTAAAAATGTGCAATTTTCACAATTGAATATTAGTATTGTTGGGAATAAGGTTCTAGAAAATGAATGCTATAAAGGTAAGGAATGCAGTGAGTTTGAGCATCAACAAAATAGAAAAGTAGCATTGATTTTTTCTAAATAGACTTTAGTCAAAAGATACGTTAAATCGTGCCCACTTTTTGACCTTTCTTTGTTGTTTTTGACCTTTAATGGAGGTAATTAACCACCTTTTTTTTGAATTGAGTTTGTATGCTATGCTTTCATTATCAAGACCCACAAAGCGCTTTTTTAGGATCTTGATATCTTGATTTAGTTTCACTACTTCTTCATAATACTCATCTCCTATATATAGAATCCCTACTCCGGAAATGTTGAAAATGCAGATGTAAATTTCCTTCTCATTATAAGGTTTGAAAATTTGCCAATTGCCTATATTTCCAATTTCTTGATACGTATTCGGTATATAAATTGGCTCTTGACTAATCATTAATTGACGATAGACGCCCGTGTTATTCCAATGATTCACTTTTTCTTTGTTTGCTACATGAAAGCAATCCTTGATGTCTAATGCCGCATCGTTTAGAAATAAAGTGCTTGGTCTAGGCGAAATTTGAGATTTCTGACCAAATCGAAGTCCTCCAGCGCTAATTAAGTAGTCTTTGGTACCGTAGTAAATTTCTGGAGAAGATTTTAAGCCATGCCCAATTTTAGCCCAATAAGCTCTGGGTTTTCCCTCAATCATTGTTTTAACTTGCAAAGGGATTTGATAGTCACTTAATAGGGTTGTAATGGTTCGGTCGAAACAGCAACTTAAACTGCTTTCATCTAAAATAGCTTGATTGGCTTTCGCTAATTCTGCTCTAATTAAAACACCATGTCGATCTTCATATAAGGAAGTAATGCTGCTTCTATTCATTCTTCTCCTGAACGGACTATATTTTTTAAGTTGATAGCTGCCCAAAGCGTATTGCCAATGCTCTGCACTAATAACTTGAGCACTCAAGTCTTGGATTTCTTGATTATTCGTATAAGAATGCAAAATATGGAGTGCCTCTAAAGTGTAACTAATATAAGGGTTGGCATTAAATTCAAAAAAACCTGTTTGGTACATCGTTTTCAAATGTTTGATTAGAAAGGCTTCCATACCATTTTGTGCATTATTAAATTTCACAAGTCCATTTTGCTCATAAAGCCATTGGTTTTTTAAATAGCGAGAGGTTTCCTTCATCAAAATATGATTTTCGGTTTCTCGAATCAGCCCCCAAATATTAGGTGCTTTTAAGGTAGGCTTCGAGCCGTTATCAATTATAAGGGCATCAATAATGTGTTGGGCAGTATTAGGAAAAACAATTTCAGGCTTGTCTTTGAAATAATAGAGCAAGTTGACCCATTGAATTTGCGAGAAATCATAATCTCCTTTTTTGTTAAGCTGACTGGAAGTGCCCGTAGTGCCCCATGCGCGGCATTTTAAAATTGCTTCATTCAAGTAGATTGGGTTTACGCCCATAAGGAGTTTCGCAAAAATAACTCTTGGATTAAGTATCGTATCGTCAAATTTTTCACTCCATTCATGGATGTCCTGTTTGGCATAATTCCCCAAAGATTCGGATATTAAAAAAAGTTTTTGATTTGAATCTAAGGATTCCGTTGTTACCAATGAAGGAACAATAACAGGGTCTTTTGGGAAAGAATGTTCCCAATGATTAGGACCTAGATAATAGGTGCAAGAACAATAGCGTCCTAAACGTTTAAAAAATAAGAGGGAATATTCCGTATCTCAAATTACCTTTGAGTTGCATAACAAAAAAATCCCTCTCATGGCAAATATAACTTTGTTTTCTCAGATAATTTCAAAAT
>Ga0209491_10000500_pt1 | contig 78511 bp, 43 predicted proteins | sample BON02_FD_187213 | JGI IMG/M metagenome (GOLD analysis project Ga0209491, IMG submission 187213) | Freshwater microbial communities from Lake Bonney liftoff mats and glacier meltwater in Antarctica - BON-02 (SPAdes) (version 2) | ecosystem: Environmental > Aquatic > Freshwater > Ice > Glacier...
ATAGGAAGTCTTTGCTGATATATTATTTAATATACTATTATTAGAAACTATTAAATTATCTATTGTAGAATTGTCAAAATAGGAAGTCGTAGCTGATATATTATTTAATATACTATTATTAGAAACTGTTAAATTATCTATTGTAGAATTGTCAAAATAGGAAGTCTTTGCTGATATATTATTTAATATACTATTATTAGAAACTATTAAATTATCTATTGTAGAATTGTCAAAATAGGAAGTCGTAGCTGATATATTATTTAATATACTATTGGTAGAAACTGTTAAATTATCTATTGTGGATGTTTTAATAAATGAAGTCCCGACCGATATATTATTTAATATACTATTATTAGAAACTGTTAAATTATCTATTGTAGAATTGTCAAAATAGGAAGTCTTTGCTGATATATTATTTAATATACTATTATTAGAAACTATTAAATTATCTATTGTAGAATTGTCAAAATAGGAAGTCGTAGCTGATATATTATTTAATATACTATTGGTAGAAACTGTTAAATTATCTATTGTGGATGTTTTAATAAATGAAGTCCCGACCGATATATTATTTAATATACTATTATTAGAAACTGTTAAATTATCTATTGTGGATGTTTTAATAAATGAAGTCCCGACCGATATATTATTTAATATACTATTATTAGAAACTGTTAAATTATCTATTGTAGATGTTTTAATAAATGAAGTCGTAGCTGATATATTATTTAATATACTATTATTAGAAACTGTTAAATTATCTATTGTAGATGTTTTAATAAATGAAGTCGTAGCTGATACATTATTTAATATACTATTGTTAGAAACTGTTAAATTATCTATTGTGGATGTTTTAATAAATGAAGTAGTAGCTGATATATTATTTAATATACTATTATTAGAAACTGTTAAATTATCTATTGTAGATGTTTTAATAAATGAAGTCGTAGCTGATACATTATTTAATATACTATTATTAGAAACTGTTAAATTATCTATTGTGGATGTTTTAATAAATGAAGTAGTGGCTGATACATTATTTAATATACTATTGTTAGAAACTGTTAAATTATCTATTGTAGATGTTTTAATAAATGAAGTCCCGACCGATACATTATTTAATATACTATTGGTAGAAACTGTTAAATTATCTATTGTAGATGTTTTAATAAATGAAGCCGTTGCTGATATATTATTTAATATACTATTGGTAGAAACTGTTAAATTATCTATTGTAGATGTTTTAATAAATGAAGTCGTTGCTGATATATTATTTAATATACTATTGGTAGAAACTGTTAAATTATCTATTGTAGATGTTTTAATAAATGAAGTCGTAGCTGATACATTATTTAATATACTATTATTAGAAACTGTTAAATTATCTATTGTGGATGTTTTAATAAATGAAGTAGTGGCTGATACATTATTTAATATACTATTGTTAGAAACTGTTAAATTATCTATTGTAGATGTTTTAATAAATGAAGTCCCGACCGATACATTATTTAATATACTATTGGTAGAAACTGTTAAATTATCTATTGTAGATGTTTTAATAAATGAAGCCGTTGCTGATATATTATTTAATATACTATTGGTAGAAACTGTTAAATTATCTATTGTAGATGTTTTAATAAATGAAGTCGTTGCTGATATATTATTTAATATACTATTGGTAGAAACTGTTAAATTTTCCATTGCCGAAGTTTCTATAAATGATGTGCTAACATATACATTATTTAATATAGCTGTATCCGCGTGTAATTTACTTGATACTGTTAATGAATTGTTTAATAACAAATCATCTTTTATTATAATATAATCAATTCCGGTATTAGTTATTTTAAAATCATATAATGCTATTTTTAATTCCACGTTATTTATAGAATTAGTATATTTAGTACTTAACCAAATATTAATTCTAGTATTTTTTGGAATATATGAAAAAGATATCTTAGTATAATTATCAAATACTTCAAAATTATTTGTATATAGCATATTAATATTATCAGAATATGGTTCATTTACAGATATAGCTAATTTAATATTATTGATTATATCATATGTTTTACACATAAAACTAATATATATATTTTTATTAATATACGAAGATACATCGATTGACTGTAACAACAATCCGTATGTAGAAAAAATATTATAATCAAATAGCTTTAATATTTGTACTTCTTTATTAATATTATTATCATATTCATTATAAAATTCTCCTTTTATACTTTTCCATTGAATATTATTCGTAGGTAATATTATATAATCTGGATATAATATTGAATTTATAACGTTATTGTTATTATTATCATCTATATTAATATTATTGCGCAATAGATCTATAATATTTCCGTAATTATTAATATATATTTCATCAGCTACTAATTTTGATGTTTGTATAGAATTACTATTAATAATATTACCTTGTATAGTATTATTAAATTGACTAATACTTGATTTGTTCTGTATAAATATATTATTTAAATATGTATTTTTAGATACATAAAAATCATTACACTCAATTACAAAAGCACTTAATTTACTACCTATATTAATTGAAGATAATGTCGTAATTGAACCATTAACAACTAATTTATTATTACATGTTACATCACCAACTAATATCGATTTATTAGAAATAATTAAATTATCATCAATATCTGATATTACCATAGTTCCAGCTACTCCTAAAGGGGGCTTAACTAGAAATTTTTCTCCTGTTGAATTTGTTTTTATATAACCATCGGAATCATTATTATTTTTTATAATAATACCGCAATTGATTCCATTATCAATAATATTATTATTTAAAATATTGAGTTCAATAAATTTAGTAATATTATTATTAATACCATTAAAATTAAGTATAGTATCCAAACCACCTATATTAATTATTGAGCTATCTATTCCTATATTTATTATATTACTACTAATATCGATAATTTCGTTTGAGTATAGTTTATTTGTAAGAATTTTTTCACTAATAATATTTTTAGAATTTAAATAATCGATCTCACAATTCCCTAAAATACTCATATTACCATTAATTTCTACATTTGTAAGGTTTACATCTTTTAAAATATTAATTTTATCGATATATATTTCCATACATTTTATTGAATTTATTTTTACATTTAATGAATTATCATTATCATCTAAATATATACTTGAATCTAATATGTTTTTTTGTAAATTCATTTTAGATATATCTCCTGGAAATAAACTCATATAATTAAATTCAGATGGTTTTAAATTTATTACATCTATTAACGATAATATATTATTATTATTATTCATATATACATATATAAATAATAATATTTATAATAAAAAATTGAATATAAACTTATATAAGAATATAAATAAATATATATTTATAAATATAAATGTGTGATGAAAAATTTGGATTAATAATAACATTGTATTATCCTAATAAAACAACAAATGTTACATTTCATAATTTGACAAAAGATGAATGTTATGAAAAATTAATTTTATATATTGCTGAAAATATCAATTTATTTTGTAAAAATAAAGATTTATCACTAGATTATAATGAATTTAATTATATTTGGTTTGATGATAATACAGAATATGAATTTTTTTCATATTCTATGTATAATCATATTAACGGATGGGAAACACCATGGGAAAATATTGATGTTTTTCCCGAAATCATAAATAAAACAAATGAACAGGATATATATAACAATAATATTAACATGGAATCAGAAGATTCGGAAGATTCTGAAATATCTCCAGTAAATAATGGTATTAAAAAAAATATTAGTTTCGTAATGTAAAAATAATGTTAAACATATATAATTATTAATAATTATATATGTTTAAATTTGTTGTTATTGTAGAATCTCCTGGTAAAATAAAAAAAATACAAGAATATTTAGGAGACGATTATATAGTAAAAGCTTCATGTGGTCACATCAGAGATCTTGACAAAAAATCAATGTCAGTTGATATTAATAATAATTTTAAACCAATATATACAATTAATAAAGATAAAACAAAAATTATTAATGATTTTAAAAAATTAATTAAACAAAATAAAGAAATAATAATAGCTTCAGATAATGATAGAGAAGGAGAATCTATAGCATTTTCTTTAAAAGAAGTATTAGGTCTAGATAACCCAAAAAGGATTATATTTAATGAAATAACAAGTCAATCAATTAACTATGCAATAAATAATCCCATAACCATCGATTATAATTTGGTTTATGCGCAAAGAGCTAGACGTATATTAGATAGATTGATAGGGTATAAAATTAGTCCATTGTTATGGAATTTATCAAAAAATGCAAAATCAACGGGAAGAGTACAATCAGTGGTTTTAAAAACAATAATTGATAAAGAAAATGAAATAACCGATTTTGATACAAATCAAATATATTATAATATATCTACGGAATTCGAATCAGATAACAATAATAAGTTGACCGGAACATTAATAAATAATTTTACGAACGATGAGGAACTTTATTTATTTTTAAATAAAATAAATAAAGAAACTACATTTATTATATCACATACACGAAATAAAAAAATTAATAAAAATCCTAGAATTCCATTTATTACATCAACTTTGTTGCAATATTCTTGTTCAGAATTAAAATATAATATTAAAAAAACTATGTTTATATCCCAAAAATTATTTGAAAAAGGATATATTACATATATGCGAACAGATTCGCATCATATTAATAAAAATACCACTGAATTAATAAATGAATATATAATAAACAAATTTGGTAAGGTATATAGTAATCCAAAAATATTTAATTGTTATAATCAAACAGCGCATGAATGTATTAGACCAACTAATATTTTATTAGAAAAATTACCGGTTCATTTATCCATTGAAGAAAAAAAATTATATAAATTGATATGGGATAGAACAATTGAATCCCAAATGTCAAATACAATAATAAATACAAAGATATTATATATTGATTTTCTAAATGATTTAAAATCAATATTAATATTTAATGAAAATAAAAAATACGTTGAAATAACTATTGAAAATATAGAATTTTTGGGATATCTTGTTTTATATAATAAAATTATAAATGATCGTGTTGATATTAATGAAATAAGTTTTAAAAAAATTAATATTGAAACCATGTATCGATCACCCCCGGATAGATATAATGAATCATTGTTAATTAAATTTCTAGAGAAGAATAATATAGGGCGACCGTCAACATATGAATCAATAATAGATAAAATATTAGAAAGAAAATATATTATCGAAACGGATATTATCGGTATTAGTAAAAAAGCAAAATGCATGACCCTAGATACTAATTTTAATTTAATAGAATATTATAATGATAAAATAATAAATTCAGAAAATAAAAAATTTATCCCTACTGATTTAGGTAAAATAATAAATAATTTCATGACTAATAATTTTAATTCCATTATTAATATAGAATTTACTAAAAAGTGTGAAGAATATTTTGATTCTATTGCAAAAGGCGAAATACAATGGGATAATGTAGTTAATATTATATATGATACTTTTAATAAAATAATAGAAAAGATAAATACAGAAACATCTACTGATTTATTATTAGGAAATGTTGATGGAAATGATATATTTAAAGGATGTGGTAAATATGGACCTTATGTCAAAATTTTAGTAAAAAATAAATGGAAATATAAATCAATAAAGTATAATAAAGAAATTTCTTTAGAAACAGCATATGATTTACTAAAATAAATAATAAAAAAAATTGAATATATTTTTATTAAAATATATTATAATAAAAATATATTTTACCATAGAAATTTTGTAAAATATACAATATATATTTTTATTTATTTGATTTATAATATTGCTATTATTTTTTTTTACAAAATGGCTCCAAAATTTAAATTGACTCAGAGATTTTTAGATAGAGTAAAAAAAGATAAAAGGATAATGCCAGAAAATGATTTAGATATAGAAGATTTATGGGTTAATGAAGATTATCATATGAAATATTTCCATGACCTAGAAATGAAAGAGATTGAAAAAGATGATGAACGTAATTACGAATTAGAATATGAAAAAAAAAAAATGGCAAATCCATCAGAATTTTTATCATATATTTTTAACAATAATTTAGATTATTATTTATCAGATGGATTAGATGATTTTGAAAAAATTGTAAATTCGGAATTTAAAAACCATATAGTAGAATATTCTATTGACTACACTGCATATTGTTCTAAATATTGTTCTAAATGTAAAGTAAGAAACAATAACATAATATCCGCTACTTTAATTAATAAATAAATTATAAATAATTATTTATAATTTATTTATAATTTATTTAGATATGCACCAAACGGCATCATTACTACATCCCATACAATGTTCCGCTGATTTTCCACACCAACTGTCGGAAAATGCTTTTGCGGAATTGTAACATGTATTACATATATCTTTTACATTTTCTGATGAAAAACAACAAAATGGGACTTTTTGTATATTTTCTATTGGTTTATCATCAAGTATATTTATATTATTACTACATTCGCTATCACTGTTTACATTATTATTATTATTATTATTATTATTATTATTATTATTATTATTATTATTATTATTATTATTATTATTTGTAGTGAGTCCGCTATCACTCTTTACATTACCTATTTCATTATTAATACTATTAACAACAATATTTGAAAATTTAGCTTTAACGGTAGGGTATAATTTTCTAACATCTATATCGGGGTTACACGGTCCTCTATCTCCTGCATCTAACCATTTCATATTTGTCAACGGGTCGTCCCATATGCTTAACACGAATCCCATACCCTTTTTTAAAGCTTTTGTTAAACTATCGAATCCTCCATGTAATTCAAACGTATTGATTTCTTCAAATTTTTTTTTATCTCTTTCTATACTTTCTCTTGTTAAAGATCCGCCAGGGTGTTCTAATATTTTACCATTTTGTTTATAAAATCTTTTTACTTCCTTTAACGGGTCTCCGATAAATTGTGTTACTACGGTAAATGGGGTTTTTGTATCTATTTCTTTATCAGTACCATAAAAATTTTTATATCCTTGTCTATAACTATTGGCATCGGCTCCCGGTTTGTCGCATTTATTTCCAATACATGGGTGTAAAGTCCATGCCATTGCTTCTGCATTTGCTTCAATTAAATCAATTTCCACTTCACACCTTTCTTTTTTATCAAAATTAATAGAAGTATCTATGTTATATTTAATATCTGTAGGACATTGAGCATCGCCATAGCCTATTCCTAAAAAGTCAAATTCGGTTGAAGTCATCCCTACTAAATAAATAGCAGCATTAACTCCACAAGGTATTTCAGAAACATCTATATCTATAGAAATTTCTTTATTAAGTAAATTAGGAAACCAATATACATCTTTCTCTAAAAGATATATTCTAGAACCTATATTAGAACCAGTTATAAATTGTAATTCTATTGTTTCGTCGTTTGATGTTATTCCGTATTTTTCCGAATATTCTTCTTTAGTAATTCCCTCTAATTCACAATCATCGCAATTTGGTTTGCATGTCCAAGAATCGGTAAAACAACTATCGTATCTTCCTGGATAATGTATCCATCTCCAGTTTGCATCTAAAACACTTTTATATTTACCTATACTAGGACCATCTTCTTTATTTTTCCCAGTCTTAATGCAATTTATTGTTTTAAATATTATCGAAAATATCATTAATAATTTCATATATATATAATACTATTAATCATAATATATTTTTAAAACTATTTTAAATATAAAAAAATATTACCATCAATACCATAAAAAGTTAGCAAATATCAAAAAATTTGAATTATAATATGTATAATATATAATATTGTAAATTATAGTCGACTCTAAATGACTAAATATCTATGTAATAAATTGTAATTATATAAATTTTTAAATATATATATATATATATATATATATATATATATATATGAGTCATTCAAATGATTTATTATGGGAATATAATTTTGATAATTTTAATACATTTAATAAATATTGGAACATAGAAGAACGTAATGCAAGAAATGTTAATAATGAACTTCAGAGATATGTATCGGATTGTATAAAATTAGATAATTCGGAATTTACAATAACTACAACTAAACACGGAAATGATATTAAAAGCGGTCGAATTAATTCAAGAGGAAAAGTGGAATTTAAATATGGATATGTGGAAACCGAAATGAAATTTGACACATCTAAAGGAATATGGCCTGCTTTTTGGCTACTTGGTAATGATCTCAGATGGCCTAATTGTGGGGAAATTGATATTTTGGAATATGTTGGATGGAATAAGAACCATATATATGGAACATTACATGGTCCTGGTTATAGTGGCGGAAATGCCTATAGTTCAGGTTCTCTGAAACTTTTACATAATGAAAATGAATGGAATAAATACGCTATTGAATGGGAACCTAATCAAATTAAATGGTTTTTAAATAATGAGCTTTTTTTTACAGCAACTAGAGATGAATTACATAAAAAACATAATGGGCAGCATTGGTGTTTTAATGATAGAGCATTTTATTTTATTATTAATACCGCTGTTGGTGGAAATTTTGGAGGAGCTTTTCACGATAGTGAAAATTATATTTATAATAATTTCCCAACCGCATCTGAAACAAAAGTAAAATATATTAAAATATGGAAAACAAATAATAATCATGGTGAAATGGTAAAATCATAAATATTACAAAAAGAATTATTATATTATAATAATATATAATATAATAATGTTATCACACAATAGCAAAAAAGAAATTATTTATATAAAAACAGAAGATATATCAATACATCATGAAAAATCAAAAGATAATGATATAGATGATAATGCAATTAATTCAAAAGATAATCGTGTATATGATAATTCAATTAATTCAAAAGATAATCTTGTAGATGATAATTCAATTAATTCAAAAGATAATCTTGTAGATGATAATTCAATTAATTCAAAAGATAATCTTGTAGATGATAATTCAATTAATTCAAAAGATAATCTTGTAGATGATAATTCAATTAATTCAAAAGATAATCTTGTAGATGATAATTCAATTAATTCAAAAGATAATCTTGTAGATGATAATTCAATTAATTCAAAAGATAATCTTGTATATGATAATTCAATTAATTCAAAAGATAATCTTGTATATGATAATTCAATTAATTCAAAAGATTATGATATAGATGATAATGTTAATGATAAAAATAGTATAACTAAACATAAATTCGTTTTTCCAAAACATGGTGCTGTAGATATATTTACTTTTTTTAATATTAGTACAGTATTAAATAATGTTGAGCAAGATTATGTCGCCACATTAATAAATACCGATCATTGTTTAATATTAGAACTTCAAAATATTATTAATGAAATTTTATCGGATGGTAAAATAGACATTCAAGATATTCCCAATATTTTGTTATGTGTATCAAAAATATACTCTTTATATTTACAAGGTTCGTTTAAGTTTAATAGGAAAAAAATGGATATATTTAAGATAATAAAATTCATTACAGAGCTTATTATACATTCTTATGTAGATAACAGCAACAATATAGATATTATATTATATAATAATATAATTAATGTATCTATAGAATTATTAAAAATAGATCCACACGTTTTCATTAATAAATGTAATTTCAGTATCTTAAACGTTTGTTGTAAAAAACGTAATCATCCTATATAATAAATAATATATATATATATATATATAATAATAATATATATATATATATATTATTATATGAAAGTTTTGTTATATGGATATTATGATAAAAGTAACTTTGGAGATGAAATATTTAAATATATATTATGTAATTATCTCAGTAATAAAAAAATAGAATATATTGTGGTAAATCCACGAGATATATTATTATCCGCGAATACTAAATATGATATTGATGTTATATTATTTGGTGGAGGTGAAATCATTAATGATTATTTTATTTTACCATTATTTAAAATGATTAAAAACAATAATTTATATAATATACCAATTTTAGGAGCTTCTATTGGCGCTAATGAAATAGATATTAAGTATATGGATTTCTTCGATAAATGTATTTTTAGAAACAATTTATCTATTATAGATAACACAAATTATTTTTTCGATAATGATATTATATTTAGTTTAAATAATTATTATTCATTAAATATTGATACAATCGTTGTTGAAAAAAATACAATAGGCTATTATTTAATAGATAATATAGATGAAAATACAATGAATATATTAAAAGAATTTACTAATACTATTAAAAATAATTATACTATTAATTTTACTGTATTCGATAAATCAAAAGATATATCCATTATAAATAAATTAATAAAAGAATGTTGCATAACTAATTATAATATTATTATCAGAAGTGATAATTTGGACTTAGTGAAGGAAATTGTTAAAAACGAAAAACATTTATGTTTACGTTTTCACTCACATGTTATATGTTATCTCTATAAATTACAATTCTTAACTATACCAGTATCAAAAAAAGTTAAAAATTTTAATAGTTTATATGATATTAAAGAATCTTTAACTGTAGATGATTTATTATATGGATTAGATAATCAAAACATTATATTTAAAACGTTGGGGTTTGATTATAAAATTTTAAATTCATTTTTTGACAGTACTTATGCGATTAAAGATAAATCAAAATCAGTATGGTTTGTGTTTGAAGAAATATATACTAGTTTTATTAATATTATAGAATCTAAAGAATCTATAAAAGATATTAGTGTGAAAATAAATTATATAAGCGACCAAATTGAATTATATTTCTTTAACAAGGTAGATACTCAATTTAAATATGGTATAAATGAAAAATTAAAAATCTTATTGGATAAATATACGTGTAATGATTATTTATTACAAATAGAATTTATTACAATTTTAACAAACTTAAATAAAAAATAAATTAATTTAATAATATTTATTATTTATATACTATATAGATAATAGATATTATTTATATACAATGAATATTATTTCATGGAATGTAAATGGGTTACGATCTTTACTTAAAACAAAACATTTATTTAATTTAATTGAAAATGAAAATCCCGATATTTTATGTTTATCTGAAACGAAATTAAGTAAAAAAATAGATAATATCGATATATTATCATCATTTCCATATCATTATTTTAATATTTCAACCAGTAAATTAGGTTATGGGGGTACATGTATTTTTACTAAAATAAAGCCACTAAATGTTATATATGGTTTAACAATCGATAATATTAATTATGATACAGAAGGTAGAGTTTTAACATTAGAATATAAAAATATATTTTTAGTAAATGTGTATACACCTAACTCGGGAGAAAAATTATTGAGATTAAACTGGAGAATAGATACATGGGACGTAAATTTTAATAAATATATAAATAAATTATATTCTATTAAACCAGTTATAATATGCGGTGATTTAAATGTTGCTCACAAAGAAATAGATATAAAAAATCCAGAGAAGAATAAAAAAAATCCAGGTTTTACTATCGAGGAAAGAGAATCATTTACTAATATTATATATAATAACGATTTAATAGATATTTTTAGAATTATGCATCCCACGATTATAAAATATACTTATTGGTCATATAGACAATCATCTCGAATAAAAAATATAGGATGGAGAATTGATTATTTTTTAATTAATAAAATATTAAAAAATAATATAATATTTTCTGGTATATTAGATAATATAAATGGTTCTGACCATGCGCCTATAAAATTAATTATTAATTTATAATATATAAAATTAATTATTAATTTATATATTATAAATTAATAATTAATTTTATATATAGTATTATATATAATGGAATTTAAAAATCATTTATTATTTAGTGTAATATTAATTACGATACATCATTTACTATGTTATGTAATTAAAACACACATAACACCAATGTTAAAAGATTCAAAGGATGATAAAATAAATGCTTTAAAAAAATATTGCGATTGTGTTATCGAAAATAAAATGCAATCGTCTGGATTATTAATTGTTTCAATTATCATATCTTCTAATATTATGCAATCAGTAAGTGCAATTATTAAACAATGTACTGATAGTAAAACTAGCGTTGATGGGAAAGGTGTTGATTTAGTTAAAATGTTTGCTAATATGTAAATAACATTACATTTAATAAAATATATTTATATAATATATTTATTATATAAATATTATTTAATAATAGCTTTCCATTTGTCGCCATCGCTTTTAAAATTATATTTTTTTATTATTATTGATTTATTAATTTTATCTGATTTAGTTATACATAATATATATCCATCATTTGTTTGATTAACTGAAATTTTAACCGTAGTATCAATATCTTTAATTATTTGTTTAATATAACTTACTCTATCTTCTAAATTATAAGGAAAGTCATATACTTCATGGTTTTTAGGTATTATTACATATGTTTTTTTATTATTATCCTTTTCCTTTGAATATTTTTCTAAAAGTAATAATTTATCTTTGATAAATCCGCACATTTCTTCTTTCGACATTTCACTAAATATTTTTAATTCTTTAGTAGAAACATTTGATAATGATTTTGCCATATTATATAATTCGGATTTGCTTTTTGATGTTGAACATACACCTCCTTTAAAAGTAGGGATACCGATCCCTCTCTTTTTTAAAAGAGTATTGTCTTTTTTAGTCCTTATCTTAAATAAATCTACTGTTCCATAAGCAAGTTTATTGTTGTTTTTATCTATAATTCCAACAATCTTATTTTCTTTACGATTATTATAATAATCTAAAACATCGTCAAAATTATAATCAATATTTACAATATCATAATTTTTTATTTTATCACCATATGTTTTATTAATATAATCATTTACAGTAATATTATTGATATTTGGTATATCTGGCGATTTTCTAGTATACATCGAAATAGTTTCACTCTTATTTATTGGTTGAAATATATAATAAATACCACGTTGTATTAAATATCCGTTATTATTATATCTATCGGTAATTATTTCAGTAAAATTATTAAAATCATTATCGGTAATAGGTAATAGTTTTTTTAAAGAAATATCTAAAAAATAATTATCGAATAATTCTCTATTAAAAGCACTATATGTATTTATTATTATATCATATATTTCATCATATGTATATACATATTTGTATTTATACAATACTATTATTTTTTTAATTAAGTTATTTATCTCATTACTATATAAATTTTCAGTAAATGTATTATAATCTAATGATTCTTTATTTATATTTTTATATAATTTATTTTTATCATCCCAAATAGTATTTAATTTATCTTCATCACACTTATATCCACATTCTGTAAAATCACAAATAGCTGGGCATATTTTTTTATTTAATTTAATATTTTCTATAGATGGATATACACAATCTTTATATTTTTCAATATCTTCGGGAAATACATTACCATTTAATAATATTGGGCAATCTATGGATATTTCTTTTAGTGCTTTTTCTACTTTTTTTATAGTTAAATATTTTAGTTCGGCTTTTTGATATAATTTTTCATCTGTTGATAATTTTCCGTTTTGTCTAGTATCTATAGTTACAACATATTTATAAATATTAACGCTAGGGTATCTATAATTTGTATCATTTACAACATCCATATGAACACACATTCTTATTACTCTTCCTATAACTTGATTAATTCTAGGGATATTGTAAAATGAATCTATTATATGTATTTCTTTACAGTTTTTTAAGGTAACTGCTTCACTCATTACCTTAGAACCTAATATAAATTTAATATATTCTCCATCCATGTTTTTTACATTATTGAATACATTTTGTATAATTCGTTGCTTAATTTCCGAAATATTATCAACCTCGTCCATGTTTCCCGTAACTAGTAAAAAAACAGCTGGTCTGAATTTATTTATATTATTATTTTTCTTAAATTCCTGAAAAGTTAAGCCTGTTTTATAATCAATAGTATCGTTTTCAATATTATAATCTGATGCATTTTCTTTATATTCTAGATATCCATTCATTATTAAAGTTTCTGCGAATAATTCTATACCTCCTGATTTTACTATATTAGAATATATAAATCCTATAGCACATTTATCATTAACTAATTCATTTAAATTATTAATAATTTTATAAAATTTGGTAGAAAATTGTTTAATATATTCTTTTTTTAAAATCAATCCAGATATTCTTTTATCGTCTGTTATTTTTATTATATTTTGTTCATTATTTTTAGATATTTTATTATTAAATAATTTAGTATTAATTAGAGAATTTATCATAAATCCCTTCGTTTCCATCTGTGAAACTAATAAATTATTACCATTTGTCGAATATGAACCAACTAATTCATCATTATCATTCAATATAGGAAATACGAAATTTGATGCAGCTATAGCTGAATTATCTAAACCATCAGTAGTTTTTAATAATATTTTTGCATACACGTTATATTGAAAATCTTCCATTTCGCATCGTACCAATGGTGTAAATATTAAACCATTTGGAATTTCCCCTATATCATTTTTATCAGCAAAAGTATATGGAGTAGATCCTCTAAAATAACTTAAATAACCTTTAGCCATTTTTTTTAAATAATCTAAACCATCTGGTTTTATTTTCATTAAATAATTTTTATCGGAACTGAATATTTTATCTCTACTAATTTTATCATCTGTTGGTCTTATGTAATTTAATAAACTTACAATTTCATCAGCATGATTAATCATTGGAGTAGCTGTTAATAATATTATTCTCAAATTTTTAGAGGTTTCTATTATTTTTTTTAATGATTCACCGTATTCATTATCTATAATATTATGCGCTTCATCAATTATTAATAATGAATTATTCATATTAATAATCTGATTATTATTTTTATTTCTTAATAACTCACCTTTAGAAGATTTTTTATATACTGTTCTAACTTTACCTTTTATTGTTATTTTTTCACTAATTTTTTCACCTAAAATTTTTCTATAAAATGATTTGTATGAATAAAATTTGTAATAAGCTAATAAATTATTCATAGCTATTTTTTGTTCATATTCTAATTCTTTTTTAGATAATTGATTTAATTTATTATTATTGTAATATATATTATTGGTTGATGACAATAATTCTTTTTTAAAATTTTCTTTAGCATTTGGACCGGACGTTAATACAAATATTTTAGTATTATATTTTTTAATCTGTTCCTTAAATTGTTCAGCTATATTAATTGCTGTCATTGTTTTACCGACACCTACTCCATACATTAAAAGCAATCCCTTGTATGGTGTATTTGGTGAAATTAAATTAGGTATTAGTAATTGATATTCTTTAGGAATTTTTGATACTGTACAATTATCTCGTCTATATTGTTTAATTTCTTCATAATTTTTTAATATTTCTCGTTTTTGTATTTTATAATAATAAAATTCTCTCTTTTTATAAATCTTATATAATAATTCAGGATCGTCTGGATCTGGATAGTTAAAATTATTGTTATCTGTAATACTATTGCTCATATATAAAATAGTTTTTTTTTTATTATATTATTATATTATTTAAAAAAAAATGGTATAATAATATAATATATATTAACATATTATGAATACAGATATAAAAAATGTTAGAAAATATAATTCGGTGTATAGAAAAAAATTAAAGTGTAGGATAGAATATATTAAAGATAAGCATATATTGGTAGAAATATATAATATCGTTATATCCGATATAGGTAATAATTTTTCAACTAATAATAATGGTATATTCATTAATCTTAATATACTTTCAGATAAATGTATTAGTAAATTAGAATGTTTTATTAAAAATAATAATAATATTAATCGTGATAATATTCTTAATATAAGTAATATAAAACTTGATTATGAAGACGTAAATACATTATACGATTTTGGACACAAATTCAGTAATCAAGAAAAATCAGTTCTTAAAAAAAAGAATCAAATATAAATATGATTATATTATAATATTAGCAATATTATAAAAGGAAGCATTTTGTTTATTATTATTATCAATATGATACTTTATATTAATAGAATAACTATTATATATTTTTTCACAAGGGTACATGTTATATACAATATCATTAAATCTATTTGTTATAATATTTGAAGATGTTGTATTCAGTAACCAATCTATATTAACATATGATAAAATCCTAAAATTTGAAGTATCTTCATTTACAACATCTTCATACATATATAATAATATTTCCATGTTATTATTTACAAATGTGTATTTATCACTAAAATTACACAGTTTTATTGAATTATTTATTATATATTTGTTATTATTTTTTATTATAAATTGTAAAGAATAGCCATATACAAAAGATCTAATAATATTTTCATCTATATTATTATAATTATATAGATTTTTTTTAAATTCATTAGCGAATTCTTTACATTTATCAATACTTTTAATATTATCTAACAAATTATTATTAATTACTTTTTTTATTTTATTTTCCTTAACAACATCACAATATTCTTTTGCTATTGAATTTAAATATTTTATTATAAAATCATCTCTCAAATAGTTTTTATTTGCCCATTTTGAAATTTCTATTTTATAAGTATCTATGTCTTTTTTTAATTCTTTATAATCATTAGAATGTTCAAAAAAATTTGTTATGTTAAAAACTTTTAAATGGCTAAAGGTTTTCTTTATATCTATTAATACTCTGTAAATAATTACTAAATCGGATTTAATATTTTTATATTTTGATAATATAATTTTTTTATTAGTAGGAATAAATATTTTATCTAACGATAAAAACTCTAATTCATATTTTTTAAATAAAATTATCATGTTATATATTTCATTACCACAATTTAATGAAACACCTGCCATAAGTGTAATAGCTTGATTAATACTAGATAAAGATAAATCTTTTTTAATATCATTAACAACTTTATATAAAGTTGTTTTATGAATATAATTCATACTAAAAACATAATTATTAATTATATCACTACCTGTTATATCTATTAATAAAGGGAAAGAATTAGAATATATAAAAAAATCTCTAAATAAATTTATATCAAAAATATTACTTTTTGCTATATTATTAGACATGATATCGCAATTATAAATAATTTCATTTAATATATTTCTCTTAATATATTTTTCATTGTAATGAATAATAAAAAATTTTCCATCTAGATCTATTATATTTTTTAATAAATTACCTGATTCAAAAAATTTAACACTATCGCTAGTTTTTTTTAAATCGCTGTAATAACTATTATCATAGTTATTATTTTTGTCAAAATTTATTTTATATATATCAATCAATTTAGATTTAGATACATAATCGTCCTCGTTTAAATTATCTACTAAATTTATGTTTATTATGTTAGGATCTATTTCATCATATACCGATAATAATTTTTGATTATCTGTATCAATGATATTATTATAATTTTTTTTTTTTTCACATAATATAGATAAAAGGATATCATAAATTTTATCATTACATATTTTATAATCATCTATAATATTACATCTTGAATATTTTTTATAAATATAATGAACTGAACCATCATTTGTTCTACCAACACGACCCCTTCTTTGTAATCTATTTGATTCAGGTATTGGTTTTATTGATAATTTGGTATTCATTTTTAATAAACTAGTACTTTCACTAACTTTTGAATAACCTATATCAATAACATAATATAACTCATTTAATGTTATTGATGATTCGACTATATTGGTAGATACTATAATAATATTAGTATATGAAACATTATCATTTTCATCAGGATCTTTTTTACCTCTCAATTCCGTATGAATTTTATTTTTTTCTATTTTGATTTTAGGTATTTCGTTACCAATAATAATATTTTTATATCTTTCGTTCATTTTGCCATAGAAAGGTATTGCTACATATTTCTCATTTGTTATATTTTTATTTAAATGTTCAACGGTTTCAATTATTTCGTTTTCTCCTATGGAAAACACTATCATATTTCCTTTTAATTCAGATTTACATAAATTTATTACAACTTCTAAAGCTTTTTTATTAGCGTTATCAAATAATTTACGGTAATTAGTTGAATTTGATATTTCAAGCTCTGAATCATCGTAATATTTTTCTTCCAATTTATATGGATAGTTTATTATAGGAGGTGATATATCATATCTTCTATCTAAATATTGTACGCATTTCATTGGTAATTTATGTAAAGAATATGGATCATTTATACTGTCTTTAATAGGAAACATTAAAGAATCATTAATTTCTTTATAAAATCGTCTATACCTAGGTTCATCCTTATCCATTGTAGCAGATACTATAAATAATCTAATTTTATTATTAACATAACAACATTTTTTCATTAACGTTAATATCATATCCATATTAGTATTATGTTCATGTGCTTCATCTACAAAAATTATATCATATATTAATTTATTGATAAATTCTCCATTATTGTTATGTAATAATAATGGATTATTCATTAATTCATTTAATAAAGTTCCGTCGGTAACTATTTTCATATTATAATCATTATATTTATCTATATAATCCCCAGCTTTAAATTTAAATTGGAAATAACGTTCATCAGAAAATTCACTATTATTGTCAGAACTTGTATCTACTTTAAATCCAGCTTCATCAGATAATTCACTATTATTGTCAGAACGTGTATCTACTTTAAATCCTGCTTCTTCAGATATTCTCTCTATATTTTTTTTTAAAGGATCTATTTTTGGTGAAGTACATACTAATTTACCAGTGTTATTATAATCAACTACTTTAATTGCATATAATATTAATTTAGTTACCTGTGTTGTTTTGCCCTGACCAGTAGATCCAGTAACTAAAATTAATCTATTGTAAATATAGTGCTTAAAAAAATTTATTTGAGAAATCCAATTTAATGAATATAACATCATCCATTTTTGACCAGTTAATTTGTTAAAATATGGAGGGATACCAGGTGACAAAGTATTATATTTTTTATATTTTTCAGTATTAGTTTCAATATATTTATATTTTTCATTATTTATATAATAATATGAGTTAGACCAATCATCATTATTATCCGTAAATTTTTTAGTCATAACCTCACAAATTTTTTTATTTACTTCTTCGGTTTTTACTTTAGTTAACTCATTATTTTTTTCAAATTTAGAAAGAATACCATCATAAATCATTGTTTCGAAAATTATATTAAGATAAGTTTCTTTGTATAAATCTAACATATTTTTTACATAATCTTGATATGGTTTAATTCCTAAATTATTAATACTGTCTCTTTCATAATTATGTTTAATATTTATCCATTCAATATTATTATCTTCTATATATAAATGATCAAAAAAATTATTTTTTTGAGTGGATGATAATCCTAACCAATTACCTGGGGTTTCTTTCCATTCTTGATAACTTGTATGAGATAATGATTTAGATATATTATATATATTTTTCAAATGTAAAGTATTATTATCTATAATACAATTTTTATTTATTTTATATTCGTAACAATCTCTATTTATTAATTGTTTTCCATAATATGTTTTTGATAAATACATTAAATAATATTTAATAGTTTTCCACATATTTTCACATTTATCCTTATCGGATAATATATGTTTTATAAGTATTATAATATCTTTTGATGTAATATTTTTAACTATGTCCTTATCATTATTAAAAACATTATTAGAATCTGTTGTTAGCATAAATTTAGAAGATTTGATTTCGGAATATCTATGATTAACAACAAAAAGTAATAAATATTTTAATGTTTCAAACATTCCTTTGTTTTTATTAATTTTATTATCTAGTAATATGTTTTTTAGTTCTTCTTCAAATGATGCTTTAACATCATCCGACCACTTATTATTTAATATTGTTTCTAAATTAATAAAATTATTTAAATTTTCAATTAAATATATTTTTTGTTTGGATTTAGACTTATTATTTATTTGTATGATATAAAATAACCATTTAACTGGTTTACTATTTGAATATAAATTATTCCTAATAATATTATAAATGTCACCTATCCATAATCCATAATAATCACATAATATAATATTATCGTCATCTATTATATTTTTTCTAAATGTCAATTGATTGAATTTTTCATATAAAAAATTATATGTGTCTTTATATAATTCTGTATTTTTATAATTTTCAATATTAATTGGTATTATATTAACCCAATTAACATAATATTTACCATTCATAATTTCAAGAGTTTTTAAAAGACATAATACATTAACGTATATCATATCATAAATAATTTTATTATTATAATCTTTTAAAAGTTTTTTATCACGTTCGAGTAAACTTATTATAATGTTACTATATTTTAATTCACTTCCTAAATTATTTACATCAACATCAAAATATTTATCGTTTACACTTGAATCGTTATTATTAAAAACTATCATATTCAAATCACGCAAATTTTCTAATTCTATAGTCGTTTTGTTATTATAATAAGGTAATATTATATTAATTAAATTTTTTATATCATAACATTGATTTTCATACCATTTAATAGTAGAGTCATTCTCACTAGTATCAATTCTATTATATTTTGATATTATAAAAATAATAAATAATACTATTGTGTGTAATATTTCAAAATCTTCACTATCTGTAGGTAATGCAAAAAAAACACTAGATATAGTAATTTTGACATCTTTGTATAATTTTTCAGTATAATACATTGTTCCATATTTTTTCTTAATGTTTTTAATGAATGTTTTGATATTATTATTTTTAAACATATTATCCATAATATAAAAAAAATGATTAAAATTATATTAAAATATAATTATTATAATTAGTATATATAATGTCATATATAGTATGTCCAACATGTGGTTATTTTATAGGTCAGATAATTGTTGAATTCGAAAAAAAAAAGAAGATAATAAACGATGATCCAAAAATTTTAAATGACAATAAAGGTAAAAAAATAGCATTATTGATAAAAGAAATGAATTTACCTAGATATTGCTGTTCAATGAGGGTATTATCTTATCTCGATCATATGGATATATGTTCTTAACTATGTATATAATTTATATAATATATTTATATGTCATAATAAAATTGATTTTATTATTATATATAAATATATTAATAATAATATATTTATATAATATGGAAAAACAAATAAATGACTGTGATGATAATAATGAAGATATTTACATACCTTTGAATATTAATAATATATTGATAACTGAAAATAATGTTATCAATATATTAAATTCTAGAGGAGTATATTTAGATAAAGTCAATATTAAATTATTTATAGAAGCATTTACACATAAATCATATTGTAAGAAAAATTTTCACAATGAACAATTAATAGAAAAAGAAAAGGCTGAAATAAACAATAAATTATTATTAGATCTTTCGGATACTGAATACGGTAGATTAGAATTTATGGGAGATCGGGTTATAAAATTAATAGTTTCAACCTATTTATATCACAGATACCCTAATCAAGATGAAGGATTTATGACTCGCTTACAAATAAAAATCGAAGATAAGCAAAATTTAGCACATATGTCAAAAGAATTAGGTTTGGAAAAATACTTTATTATAAGTAAACAAATTGAACAAAATAATGGTAGATATTCTGAAAAAATTCATGAAGATGTTTTTGAATCTTTTGTAGGTGCTTTATATTTTTCTAATGGTTTTAGTATATGTTTACAATTCGTTACAAATTTATTAGAAACTCTAATAGATTATTCAGATAAATTATATTATGATAATAATTATAAAGATGCTTTAATGCGAGTTTATCATCAGAATAAATGGAAATCTCCCATTTATGTTACTCTTAAAGAAGATGGTGCATCTCATTTAAAAAGATATACAATGGCTGTTCTAGCTAGCAATGGTAAAAAATTAGGTTTTGGTGTATCGAATACTAAAAAACACGGAGAACAAAAAGCTGCAAAAATGGCATTAATACTTTTAGATGAATTAAATGAAGATCAATATACTGAACGTGATAAATATTATCCAGATTTTTTAAATATTACAGATATTGATAAATATTATTTAAAATGATATCTAATATTGATTATTATATATGATTGATGCAGGATATATGAAAAAAAAATTTTTATCGAAAGAAAGTATAGCTAATATAAATAAATGTATAATAGATAAAGTAAATATTTCTCCAGATATATCAAAAGATTTGAAAAAAGAAATAATTCTTGTTATAATAAAACATATGAAAATGGTTTATAAAAATATCGATAATAGTAAAGTTGATGAAAATAATATTAATATTATATTTAATCAATTTAAAGATCATTCGATAAATGAAAGTTATAATGAAGTAATAAAATTATCAAATATTAAAGAATTTATGGAAGAAAATACTAAAATAAATAAAAAATCATCACGTGATTTTTTCTTATCTGATAGAAACGAGAATAAAGTGATGGAGCGTCCTTCTTCATCAGTTCATAAAGAAAATAATGAATTAGCTGTATCTAATAAACCAAATATATCAAAAAATGATAATGATTCAAGTTTTAATAATTATACGGTGGGAAAAGGAAATAATGTCGATAAATTTAGCGATGTTAAAAACCAAAGACAACTTGAATTAAATAATACTAATAAAATACCAGATATACCTGATTTTTTAATGTCAAAAAGTACATCAGTGAGAAAAGACGAAAAGTTAAATGATGCTAAAAAAAATAACATAGTTGAATCAGTAACTAAAGACGATACATGTATGTATGAGGCTGCTAACAATACTAGTTTATTTAGTATATCTAATTTTTCCAAACCATTAATTGATGATAGTGTTATAATTGATGAAAATAATAATATATCGTTCAATGAAAAATTAAAACTATTACAAGAAAACAGAAATTTAGATATTTGTGTAAATGATAATAAAAAAAAAACAACAATGATGTAATATTAGAATTACCCCCTAATAACACTATAGAAGATGTTAACAATAATAATGAAAATAAAATTATAGATGAAATTAAAAATGATAACATTGATGAAAATATAGATGAAATTAAAAATGATAACCTTGATGAAAATATAGATGAAATTAAAAATGATAACATTGATGAAAATATAGATGAAATTAAAAATGATAACATTGATGAAAATATAAATGAAAACGATAATAAAATAAATTTATACAATAATTTAAATTATATAACTTATGTACAAATCGAAATAACTGATATAAATAATAATACTAATTATGAATATTTTTTCGATAACATTTTAAAAAATGTTATTTGTATTAAATTATTATCATATTCTTTGCCATTACCCAGATACAATATTGAATATAAAAACAATATATTTAAATATTCTGTAGATTCCAATAAATATGAAATTATTATCCCGATAGGAAAATATATTATTGAGGATATCATAGAAATCTTAAATAAAAATTCTAATAATAATTTTACACTATTTTTAAATACTGAACAAAAAATAAAAATAGAGTCGGATAAAAATATAATATTAGAAAATACAGAACTAATTCTTAAAAATTTAGGTTTTAAAACGTTTGAATTATCTGATGGTTTTTTGATATCAGATAATACATGGGACCTTAGACTAAATGATAGAATATATTTATATTTGGATAATATATCAGATATAAAATTTGGTAATTTATCGTATAACTTAACAGAATCAATAAGTTTGTTTAAATTCGAATCAATTTGTAATTTTGATAAATTACATATACATTTTAAAGATACTGATGATAATGAAGTTAGTTTTTATAATTTACCACACTCATTAAACATGTTATTTGAAATTATTAATTGTTGATGATAAATTATTAACCATTTTAAGCATATTACCTATATTCATATTATTAGAAGTATTATCAGTATCTTTTTTTTTAACAGACGCCGTAGAAAAATTTTCATCAATAACATAATCGGGTTGTGCTTCTTCTTCTTGAGATCCCATATTTTTAAATAGGTCAGGGACCATAGACGATACGTTAGAAGATTTAGATAATACATTTTTTAAAATACTATCTAAATCTATTTTATTATCCATAATATCCTTACCATATTTATCACCTATATTTTGACTAATAGCAGTAATTGATTTCATTAGATCATTATTATTATCTCCCATACTATTTCCAAATTGAGAAATTATATCAGAAATAATATCGGTATTTCCATTATCTACAGATTCTATTATATTATTATTAGTATTTTCATCAGCTGTATCAGTAGTATTTATTTTTTTTTCCAACGATTCAATTCTACTAGTATTAATATTTTCATTATTGAATGTTTCTATACTCAAATAAATTTTATATAAATATTTCCAAATAATATCTTTAATTTTATTACTTTGATTAGTTAATAAATCACGTAATGATATTTTTTCATCTAATAATATATAACTATATTTATTTGAGATTGTATTTTTATGTGAAAATAATTTTGTTTTTTTCTTAATAAATAAATTAAAATTTTCATCTTTTTCAAAATAACTATAAAATTCAGTACATCTTTTTATTATTATATCTTTTTTAGTATGTTTTAATTCTTCCAGATCACTACTATTTATATTTAAAAAATCTATATATTTAGACATATTTATTATTTCTTCTAATAATTTATGCCATAGCATAACACAATTAATATTAATAATATCACCACAATCTTGAATATCATCAGTATCCCTATTGATTGAGTTAATTACTGTATCATCTGTATTAATAGATATTTCGGAAATATCACTTGAAACACTATGTTCATTATTATATATACATTCTTCTAATTTAGAATTAACCATTATATTAACATTATATATTTTACTCTTTTAAATATTATACATAATTTTATTATATCTTTTTTTACTAACTTTATAATATCTTATACACAATAATATAATTAATATTATTACAAATAATAAATATTTAGTATATTCGCAATATTTATTAGTTAATAACATTATTACTAATTTAATTAATGCATTAAATAAATATATAATATAGTTTGATAATTTATATAAATTATTAGTAATTATAAGATTATTATTAAGGGTAAACTTATTATAATTGAATTTATTGGTATTGATATTATTGCTAATAATATTATTAACCATTGATGCTTCCACCAATACAGGAATTGGAGTTATTCCATTGTTTAAATTTTCCATCATATATTTAATAATATTATAAAAAAATGAAAAAAAATATATATAAATAATAATATTTATATTATTATAAACTAATATGGGATCGTTAAGTTCAAAAATAACTAATATAATTGATGTTAATAATAATACAGAACTTGAATTTTTACTTGATCCGAAAAATAATAGATTTTCGGCTTATCCTATAAAATATCCAGAAATATGGAATTATTATAAAATACAAGAAGCATCTATATGGTTTGTTGAAGAAATAGATTTTTCAAAAGATGCGGATGATTTTAATAAATTATCAGAAAATGAACAACATTTTATTAAAATGATATTAGCTTTTTTCTCATCTTCTGATACAATAGTTAATATAAATCTATGCGAAAGATTCTTAAAAGATATACAGATAAGAGAAGCTATTTTTGTATATACTTTCCAGATGGCAATGGAATCAATACATAGTGAAACATATTCTCTTCAAATAGAAAATATAATAAAAGATCCCGAGGAAAAAGATATTTTATTTAATGCAATAGAAAAATTAGATTGTGTAGCAAACAAAATAAATTGGGCTTTCAAATGGATTGAATCTAATTCATCTTTCCCTAAAAGATTAATAGCCTTTGCTATTTTTGAAGGAATATTTTTTTCAGGTAGCTTTTGTGCAATATTTTGGTTAAAAAAAAGAAATATAATGCCTGGATTATGTTCATCCAATGAATTAATAGCAAGAGATGAAGGAGTTCATTGTAATTTTGCTATATTATTGTATTCAATGATACAAAATAAATTATCAACAGAAACAATACATTTAATGTTTAGCGAAGCTGTTGATATAGAAATTAATTTTATATGTGAATGTTTACCATGTTCATTAATAGGTATGAATTCAGAATTAATGATACTGTATATTAAATATGTAGCGGATAGATTATTAACAGATCTTAAATATCCAAAAATATATAATGTTGAAAACCCTTTTGATTTTATGGAAAGTATTTCGGTAGAAGGTAAAACAAATTTTTTTGATTCTAGACCAACTCAATATCAACGATCTTCCATATTTAATAATTGTAAACAATTAAAATTTTCAAATTCAGAAGATTTTTAATTTAACTAATAAACTATTATTTTAAAAATATTTATAATCTTACAAATATTTTTAAAATGTATTTATTTATTTTATTATAATATTATTGAATGTAACAGTAATTAAAAAAATGATATTTTATTTTTATTTTTATTATAGTTATAATTAGTTTAGTTCGGATACATTTAGATAAGAACTAATGAGAGTTGAAAGTTATATAATGCTGTTAAATTAGTAAAAATATTCTAGATAACAAACATATATGAAATGTGAAATTAACTGGAACTATAATTAGTATTGTATAAATATCATTATACTAAAAATATTTTAGTAGTTACTAATAAAAAAATTGAATTATTATCTATTAAATTTATTATAATAAAACATATTTTTATTATAATAAATTTGGCTCAAGATATTTACTATTTTTTTTAGATAAATTTTTTTTATACATTAACCAACATGGAAAGATCTTCTCTCAGAGTATCGATTTTGTATTTTGACTGGGATAAGGCAGAGTATAGTACATATTGGATGAGGGAAGAAGGGCATACGCGCAAAGATTTTGATGATATTAAAAACCAATGTAAAGAGTTTTTTGCCGGTGATGTAATTAAAAAAATGGAAAATACTATTGTCGAAATTGAAAAAATTGATTTAGACGTTTCACCTCATGAATATTGGAATAATCTTGTCTATTTATCCATAATTAACCTTATAAATTACTCATATTTGGTTGTTTTAACAAGAAATGATAAAGGCGAGGAGAAAGGACTTAGTCCGAATGACATCCTATATATTAAAAGTAACGAAAATTCTTGTTTTTTGTCAAATATCTTGAAAAAACAATTGCTTAATGATCTTTATATAATTAATAGAAAGGTAGGACGTTTTGATCCCACTATAGATTTTACAAAAGAAGGTTCTATACATTTGCTAAAGGAAGCGATCAAGTTTTATTACTTGTGTCTTGATGCAAGAAAGGCTTACTATAGTTTAGCATACCTATGTATAACAATACATAACGGTAATTTTGACATTAAAACTATTTTGTCCAGGATACTTGACAATAAATAATATTTTATATAATTATATAAAATATTATTAAGTTCTTTTTTTCTTAGACAAATTCGTATAATATATATATTTACAGTAGATTTATATATTATACATAATCTATGTCAAATTTTTTGACATTTTACGAAATTAACTGTAATTAAAAAAAAAATGATATTATAATATTATATTTATATTATATTTATAACAATTTTAAATATGAAAGTTGGATATATTTACGTAAGAAATAATGAGAGTTGGGATTTATACAATGCTGTTAAATTAGGAAAAACGTTAAATATTTTAGATAGAGAACAAACGTATATGACATGTGAAATAAAAAAAGGTTTTTATATGATGGTTATAGCGTTAGATTCAATTATTTTGGATAATGTTGAAAAACAATTACAAGAATATTTAAATAATTTAAATTTAAATATTAAATCCAATGCGGGTATTAATTTTTATAAAAAGGAAATAATTAATTTTGTTGTAATATATTTACATAAAAATAATATTAATTATAAATATTTATCAGAGTCTGAAATTAAAAGTTTACTTATACCAACTAGTATGAATGATAAAGTTATCAAAAATAATATTGAAATTAATAATTTTGACGAGAACGATAAAAAATTAATAGTAAAAAAAACAAAACGAAGAAATTACCCGATAAGTTATGAAGAGGCGAAACAAATAATATTAAGTAACAATATAAAAAATAAATATAAATATTTTGAATTGTGTGAAAAGGATAATAGATTATCAAATGAACCTGAACTAACATACCGTGGACTATTTTGTAATTGGATTGAATATTTAAGTATTGAAAGAATATATTATGATTTAAAAACGTGTATAATAAAAGTAAATGAATTATTAAAAATACATAGCGAACTAAAAAAACATTTTTTAGAGTTATCTTTCGTATGTGAGAAATTATGTGAATTAGATAATAATTTTCCACCAAATGGTTTATGGGTTGAATACTATAATCTTAAATGTCTAAGCGATATTATTGTTATTAATATCTACAAGAAAAAGAGTATTATAATATAAATATTATAATATAAATCAATAGATCTAATATATTTCAATAAATTACCAATATTGGAAAAAATTTAATATCTATTAATATAATTTTTAAATATTTAAAACTTATATTATGTGAATAAATATAATCAGTCAAAAAATTGATATTCTAACATTATATTTATAATATAATTTATAAATAGTATAATTATGGAAGTAGGATATATTTACATAAGAACTAATGAAGGATGGAATAAATATGATGCTGTTAAATTAGGAAAAACGTTAAATATTTTAGATAGAGAACAAACATATATATCAACTGAAATAAAAAAAGGTTTTTATATGATGATTATAGCGTTAGATTCAATTATTTTAGATAATATAGAAAAACAATTACAAGAATATTTTAATTCATTAAATTTACATATTAAATTTAATTCAGGGATTGAATTTTATAAAAAAGAAATAATTAATTTTATTATACCTTATTTTGATAAAAATAATATTAAATATAAAATTTTATCAGAGTCTGAAATTAAAAGTTTACTTATACCAACTAGTATGAATGATAAAGTTATCAAAAATAATATTGAAATTAATAATTTTGACGAGAACGATAAAAAATTAATAGTAAAAAAAACAAAACGAAGAAATTACCCGATAAGTTATGAAGAGGCGAAACAAATAATATTAAGTAACAATATAAAAAATAAATATAAATATTTTGAATTGTGTGAAAAGGATAATAGATTATCAAATGAACCTGAACTAACATACCGTGGACTATTTTGTAATTGGATTGAATATTTAAGTATTGAAAGAATATATTATGATTTAAAAACGTGTATAATAAAAGTAAATGAATTATTAAAAATACATAGCGAACTAAAAAAACATTTTTTAGAGTTATCTTTCGTATGTGAGAAATTATGTGAATTAGATAATAATTTTCCACCAAATGGTTTATGGGTGGAATACTATAATCTTAATTGTCTAAGCGATATAATTAAGATTGTCAATAAAAAAAAAAATAGGTTGCGGTTAATAACGGAAAAATTTTATCTTATAATAAAATATTATGGTGAAACAATAATTATATAAAAAGACATTTGATCGACAAATAAAATTAAATAAACAATTTCCAATTAATGTGTTATCCAAAATTATTTTTTTAATTTGTAGTAAATATGATACTTTTTATATAACAATAATAAATATTTATTAATGTTCACATAAATTAATATCTCTTTGGTTAAATGTTTGTTTATGATTTGTTCTTTCAAGCATCAATTTTATTCTATTTTTATGAGCTATAGTAATATCATAATTTTGTTGTTTTATATGTTTTGTTGATTTTATTCTAACATCTGGATTTATTAACCAAAAAACAATAATAGTCCTGGATTGATTACTTAACCCATTATTAAACATATCTACTTTATGCACATGAGAATTAGGAAAAACAATTAACCTATTTTCTTTTAAATTTACTTTTCCAACAGGAACATGTTGATTAGCAACTATATTTTTTATATGTTTAATCGGATCTTGATTTATGCTTCCACGTATATAATTTTCTTCTTGTTCTGTATATGATCTTTTAAATAAGATAGAACCTTTAAAACACGAATCTTGATATAATGTACATGATGCAGTAGCTACAATATTTTCATGCGGCATTCCTTCAATATGCCATGCACCTATTAAATCACTTTCTTTGCTTAAATTAATTGTTACTATTTTTGTTATAACTTGTATTGTTTTATTTTTTAATCCATACGTTTTTAATTCATTGCTTTCTGATTTAATTAAATTACTAAATGACCATACATTTTCTAATTGAGGTAATACATATTCAAATAATTTTTCTATTTGTTTGTACAAATCAGTATACGTTAAAGGTAAATTATTTATATATGAATTAATTTTACACTTTCCATTATTATCAATATCAAACTCACTCGGTAACCATTGAAACTCAGATTCTTCATATTTTCTAGACCAAAAGTCTGATAATTTATCTGATTTCTTTGTTTTAATCAATAATGGATATATTGAAGGATGAATAATATCTCTTACTTTATTATCCGAATTTGGATGATAATCTACTTTAATATTATTAGAAAATATTATTATTTGTTCTAATAAACTTTGTGTTAATGTACTTGGAATTTGTTTTACAATTACACCACTTTTAAGAAAATTATTTATTTTTTTGTTTTGATATTTATTAATACTTTCAACAAATTTTAATAAATATTTATCATAATATTTCGCAATAACTTTATTATTTATTATATCGTTATCTATTTTATAATATTTATCTTGTTTATGTGATATTTTATTAGAAAATTTAAGTAATTTATATATGTAAGGACTAATAGATTGTATTCTTAATTTTTTTTCTATTAGTTTGTTTTTAATATTTTTTTCTTCTATGTCATTATATCCTTTTTCCAGTTTGTTTAATATTTTTTTATCATAATTATTTTTTGCAATTATTTTATTTGGATATGATATTAAATTTTTGCTTGTTGTTATATCTTTTCCACTTTTTACTATTGTTATATCATTATTTTTTAATTTTATTTTCCATATAGTTGATTTATTATCTTCATTTAAATATTCTAATATCGTTTTCATTTATTTAAAGTATATAAAAATAAAAATTGATTATTTTAAAGTTTATATAATTATAAAAACATAAGTTAATAAATTAACTGTTAAGATTAATGAATTTATTAACCATATTATAACTTTTGATAACGTTGATGATATTTTAAATATTTGTAAAACACAATCTGAAAAAGGTTTTATTTTTGAAAGATTATTTGATATTGTTATTACAGTTATTTTCATAAAATTAAAACATATAAAAAATTGAATAATTATTACCTAAAATTAATCAATAATTAAAAAACTTTCACCGTAGCCATTTTGGCTCAAGTGTATTAAAGTACAGATTTTGATCGTGCTTTGATTACCCGAGACTTCTTGTCTCAAACCATTCAATTCTCTTTCTATCTCTTCGGTTGTTTGCTCAGTTATCGGAAAGCTCCGGAAACATCGCCAGCATGACCGAAGCAATCACATGTGACGTTGGGGGGGTATCTGCCAAAACCAACACAATCGACAAAGAAGTCAACGAACTCACGGATCTGTCCAACCAAATTGTCGATCTCGCTATAAGAGCAAAAAGCAAACTTTATATTTTCATCCAGGCGAACGAAGAACTCTCTTATGAAGATTCCATGTATATTCACGAAAACACCGAAGGTGTCACAGTTCTCGCGGATGACTTAAAAGAACGCGTCTCATGTGCTATAAAATTAGCAGGTCAAATCATTAAGTACTCCGAACGCGATGGACTTTCGGAAATATGCAGAAAAGACTGCATTGAAAGAATCAAGAAAAACCTCTCCCGACTCTTCAATAAGATCAAAAAGACCAAATCAAATCTCGTCGCATTGATCAAAAAGATAGAAGCATACGAAATTCTTGAAGAAATTAAAAAAATTGAGTCACTGTTTGAAGAGTTGGATGACTTGATAACACATAACGACGGCAGCGAAGACAGCGAAGACGAATTCGACGTATTAATTTCAGCCTTATCGGACAAGTTGACCGCTTGATTTTTGGAAAAAGCACTAACTTAGTTAGCACTGTACAGGTGTGCTCAATTTCGCGAGTTTATCGTTAGCCTTTTCTCATTGTTTCACTCGCTTAGTATTTTGTTAACCTTTTCTCATTGTTTCACGTCCTTAGTGTTTTGTTAGCCTTTTCTGTGCAAAAATTCCTCATAGTTGATGTTACTAAATTTTGTTCAATTGCAAAAATATTAATTTTAAATTTTTGCAATTGAACAATGTAATAATAACTAAATATTACAGTTATTTTCACAAAAAGTTTACAAACTTAAAAAAATTTGACTTTATATAAATATGTAAAATCGAACTGTAAAAATAAACGCTTCTATCAATATATACATATAATGACATAAATAAAATATAAATAATAAATAGGACTTATCCCGTTTGAGTTCTTTAAAAAAAGTTATTATTTTTTTGAAAAAATTGAATCAAAAATTTGATTATCAAGAAATAAAAACTTTTTCATAACGGAATAGAAGTTATTGATGAAAAAAAGTTGTATAAATTTATTTTTTTATTATTTGTTTATTATTGTCAATTTCACAAAAATAATTACAGTAAAATAAAACAATTTTTTTTTTAAAATATTATAATATTAGCATATACTTTTTTAAAATTGTTTTAACTGTAATATGTATATATTACAAATTTTATAAATGAGGTAAAAATATAAGTAAAATTATATAATATATGTATATATTATATAATTTTAAATCTATAAAAAATTGATATTTTAAAATCTTAATTTAAAAATATTATTACTATATTATATTATGGAATATACTAATATAGAATATATATTAAATGATATAATTACTAAATCTAATACTTCTAATATATATAATATTAAAAGTATAGTAGAAAAAGTTAGTGTTAGATTATGTCACAACATATCATTAAAAGAGGTATATGAATTAATAGCGGAAGTATGTATTAATATGTCTACAATAGATCCAATATATTCATTATTAGGTGGAAATATATTAATTTATTATTTACATAGTGTTTCACATGATACATTTTTTAAAAAAGTTAAATATATGAAAGAAAATGGAGGATTAATAAATGATACATTTTATAATTATGTTGAAAAAAATAAAAATTTTTTAAATGACATAATAAACTATAAAAATGATTATAAATATGATTATTTTGGATATAAAACACTAGAAAAATCATATTTATTAAAAGTGGATGGTCAAATAATTGAAAGCCCTCAAGATTTATTATTAAGATGCGCTATAACGCTTCAGATTAATAATAATTCTGATATCGAAAAAACATACAGGTACATGTCAGATTTTTATTATATACATGCAACCCCAACATTATTTAATTCTGGTCTTAAAACTATGCAACTTTCGTCATGTTATTTATTAGGTGTAAATGATGATTTGAATGATTTATGTAAGTCATTTGCTGGATGTGCTCAAATATCTAAATGGTCTGGAGGTATAGGAATCCATCTATCGGGCATTAGAGCTAATAATAGTAAAATTAAAGGAACTAATGGTATTACGAATGGAATAGTTCCTTTAATAAAAATATATAATGATTTATCAAAATGGGTAGACCAAGGGGGTAAACGACAAGGTTCTATATGCATTTATTTAGAACCTCATCACCCAGACATATTAGAATTTTTAGAATTACGTAAAAACTATGGTAGTGATACGGAAAGAGCTAGAGATATTTTTTTAGCTTTATGGGTTTCTGATCTTTTTATGGAATATGTAAATGATGATTTGGACTGGTATTTATTTAGTCCAGATGATTGCCCTGGTTTAAATAATGTATACGGTGAAGAATATAAAAAACTATATAATAGTTATATTGAATTAAAATTAGAAAGAAAAATAATAAAAGCAAGAACAATATGGTCTGCCGTTATTTCATCACAAATAGAAACAGGGATGCCTTATATAAGTTTTAAAGATACCGTAAATAATAACAGTAATCAAAAAAATATAGGTATTATTAAATCGTCTAATTTGTGTAATGAAATAGTACAATATTCCGATAATGACGAATACGCCGTTTGTAATTTAGCATCAATTAGTTTAAAATCATGTATTGATAATTATGATAATTGTGAATTAAATACAATTATCATATATGAAAAAGAAAATTGTGTTTTTTGTGATTATGCTAAAAATTATCTGAGTAATAAAAATATTAAATATAATGTAATTGAGTTTTCTACCGAAACGGTAAATAACTTAAAAAAAATATTAAATAAAGAAAATATTACATTTCCTCAAATATTTTTAAATACATTAGATACATATATAGGTGGTTGGAATGAACTTTACAATTATATAATAGGTAAATTTAATTTTAAAAAATTATATGATATTTCGTATTTAGCAACTGTAAATTTGAATAATGTAATCGATATTAATTATTATCCTGTACCAGAAACTAAAAAATCAAATATGGCACATAGACCCATTGGATTAGGAATACAGGGTTTAGCAGATACGTTATCGTTATTAAAAATTCCATTTGATTCAGAAGAATCAATTAAGTTAAATGCAAAGATATTAGAAACTATATATTTAGGATCAATGACAGCATCTAATGATATTGCTAAAGATAGATCTATTAAAATTAAAATATTGGTAAAGGATTTAATTGAAAGAAATATAAATTTTCCAGATACCGATTATTATGACTGTAATTATGAAATATCAAATATATTATATCATATGTTAAGACCTACCAAAAATGAACTTAACTCGAGAGAAGGATATTATAGTACATTTCCAAATTCTCCATTTTCTAAAGGTATTTTCCAATTTGATTTTTACCCAAATACAAATTTAATATATCCAGATAGATGGAAAGAATTAAAACAAAATGTAATTAAATACGGTACTAGAAATAGTCTCTTAACTGCTTTGATGCCAACAGCATCAACTAGTCAGATACTTGGTAATAATGAATGTTTTGAACATTTTACTAATAATATATATACTAGAAAAACACAAGCGGGTGATTTTATTATGATAAACAAATATTTAGTAAATGATTTAAAGAATTTAAATATGTGGGATATAGAAATTAAAAATACTATAGTATCAAATAATGGTTCTATCCAGAATATAAAAAAAATACCAAATTGTATTAAATTAATGTATAAAACTATATGGGAAATAAAACAAATTTGGGTATTAAGAAACTCTAGAGCAAGAGCTCCTTTTGTAGATCAATCACAATCGATGAATATATTTTTTAGCGAACCCGATTATCAAAAATTAACATCTTCTCATTTTTGGGCATGGAGAAATAAATTAAAAACTGGTATGTATTATCTTAGATCAAAACCAGCAATAAACCCAATACAAATTACAATCGATCCAAATATGATAAATAATATAAATGTTGAAGAAGAAAATATTTGTTTAAATTGTTCAGGATAAAATATAAAAATTAATATATATATATTTATTTTTGTTATAATTTATATAAAAGTTATATATATATAATATTATATATATAATAATGGCTACGCATACGAAAAAACATATAAAACACGTATATGATAGAGAATTGATTATATGTAATGGGCAAAAAGATGAATATTATGCTTATGTAATAGAAGCAAAAGGAAATGCTAGATTTGAAGTTAAAATATTAAAATCTAGTTTAGTTATAATAGCAAAAGCATCGGGGAGAATAATTAAAGGACCTAATAAACAAAAAATTATGAAAAACGATTATGTTTTATTACAAAAAGATTTATCATCTAGTGAAGATAAATATTATATTATTCATAAATATACACAAGATGACATTAAAAAACTTAAAAAATCTAATGAGCTTATTATATTAAATAATTCTTTAAATGATGACAACGAGAGTACATTGGAAAGAACAGTTACTAATATATTATTCGAAGGCGATGATAAAGAAATAATACAAACTGTTGAAATCGATGATGATTATATATCAAATATATAATCATTTTTACTAATAAATATATATATATATAATATTATATGGTTAAAATATTAACATGGAATATTTATTGGATGGCTATGACAAATTCAACCGATAATAAAAGTTTACTCGGTAATGTATGTAAAAATAATAAATGCAAAAAAAATATAACTAATTTTATAATTGAAAAATGTAAATTAAATTATAAATTCATAACATTACAAGAATCTTCAAATTATGAATATATATTAAAACAAATGGAAAAAAATAATATTAATAATTATTCATATTTTCAAAGCGCTGACATTGATTCTATTATAACTTTTTATCCTAAACGATATGAATTAATAAATAGTTATAAAAATGTTATTATTAGACATAGACCATATCATATTTTATTACTAAAAAGTAATAAATATTTTTATATTATAATAAATTTACATAACGGGCATGGCATAACAAAAGAATTATTGATATCAAGAATATCAGAAGGACTTAATAGTATATTGAATATAAATATACCTATTACCAAAAACAATATTAAAATTTTGATGATGGGGGATTTTAATGATAATAATAGATATGATTATTGGAAAGGATTATTACTTTTTAAATATTATAAAGGACCATATTTATTTTTAAATAATATAATTATTAAATCAATAAAACCAATAAATTCATGTTGTTCTGGAGTATATAAATTAAGAAACACTATATATGACGATAAAATGTATGGTGATTATGTTTTAACATATGGTATTAATATAAAAAAATATTATGTATCGAAAACATTTGAACCAAATGCAAATATATATCCTACCTCGGATCATTTACCAATTACTATTTCCATTGATTGAATAATCAATAATTATATATATATATATAATTATTGATTATAGAAATATACGTTATATTATATATAATTATATATATATATGTCTAATATTAACATAAATTTTGAAAAAAATGGAAAAATATTTCCATCATGGGTAATGTATAATTTTAAACAATTTATTTTACCTAAAATAATAATAAAAGATGGCGTAGATCCATGCAATTTAAAAAATGAAGATGATTTAACTTTATATCAGCAATTTATAGGAGAATATTTAAATTATCAATCTCAATTCATCGATATATTATTATATCATGGTGTTGGATCTGGTAAAACAAGAACAGTAATAAATTTATATAATATTATATATAATTTTACTTCTGAAATAAATATTTATTTATTAATACCTGCTTCTTTACATCAAGATCCTTGGATGAAAGAACTTAAATTGTGGTTAAAAAAAGAAGATTTTGATAATAGATTATCAAAAATAAATTTTATACATTATGATGCCCCTAACGCTGATAAAAAATTTTTAGAAGCTATTAAAAAAAATGATGTAAATAAACAATCTATATTCATAATTGAAGAAGTTCATAGATTTATTAATAATGTTTATAATAATATATCATCCAACAGTGGAAAAAAAGCACAAACTATATATAATTATATTATTAATCAAAAAATAAATAATCATAATACACGAATAATTTTATTATCAGCAACACCCTTGGTAAATAAACCATTCGAGTTTGCCTTATTATTTAATTTACTTAGACCAGATAGTTTTCCGTCTTCAGAACGTTTATTTGAAGAGTTATTTGAATCATCTAATGAAAAAAATAATAAAAATATGTTTCAGAGAAGAATATTAGGATTAGTATCATATTATGTTGGTGCTACCCCTGATAAATACGCAAAAAAAAAGTTTCATTCAATAAATATACCTATGGATAAATATCAAGAAAATATATACCAAATATATGAAGATATAGAATTAAAAAAAGAAAAAATGAGAATAAAAATGAATAGAGGGAAAATAAATAACAATAAAGATTCTACTTATTTATCATATACTCGACAAACTTGTAATTTTGTTTTTCCTCACATTTCTGACAAAATAAACGGAGAAACTAGACCACGTCCATCTATGTTTAAATTGAAATATAATGATATCAAATTACTTGATGAAAATATTATAAATGATGAAACTGCCAAAAAAAACGAATTAAATGAATATATGAATAGTATCGATATATTTATTAAATCATTAATTAAATATTTGGTAAATATTAAAAAATCTGATAATAATCATACAATATATGATGATATTAAATCATACGAAACGCAATACAATTACGATTTTGATAATTTTTACAAGTCCTCGAAAAAAAAAAGCAATTTATTCAATGAACTTTATAAATTAAGTCCAAAATTTATAAAAATAATATTTAATATTAAAAGTAGTAAAGGTACCGTTATGATATATTCAAATTATGTATTAATGGAAGGTTTGCAAATATTTAAAATATATTTAGAATTGTTTGGGTTTATTAACATAAATTCAGACACGTCCTTGGATAAAAATAAATTAAATCCATCTATTAAACTAAATACGGATTATTTAAGATATTGTGAATTCCATGGAAAAATAAATAAAGATGTTAGGACTGAAAATAAAACAATATTTAATAATGAAAAAAATAAATATGGTAAGTATTGTAAAATTATTATGATATCTCCAGCGGGATCGGAGGGGATTACATTATCCAATGTAAGACAAGTTCATATAATTGAACCTTATTGGAATGAAGTAAGAATTGAACAAGTTATAGGGAGAGCTGTTAGATTTTGTCAGCATAAAGATTTACCATTGGATGAAAGAATTGTCGATATATATAGATATAAAATGACTAGAAATAATAATAACGAAACAACCGATGAAAAGATTGAAGAACTTGCTAGAAATAAACATAATATTTTACTAAATTTTTTAAATTTAGTAAAAGAAGCAGCTGTTGATTGTGAATTATTTAAAAATCATAATATGATAAACACGAAATATAATTGCTTTAACTTTTCTCAAGAAGCTTTATTAGATAATTCATTAACACCTGCATTTAATAAAAATTTATTAATTGATAAAAAGTTAAGCGATGGGCTAAATGCAGTCAATTCCCAAGTTAAAACTATTAAGGTATACAAAATATTAGCAGTTAAGTTATTGAATATAAATGTATATTCTAAAGAAGAACCATATTGGTTTGATTATGATAGTGGTATTATATATGATTATCATTTAAATTTCCCAATAGGAAAAATATTAAAATTTGATAATAACTATAAAATGATCGGTGTTGGTATTTATATAATCGATACATCTATATCATATATCTAATTAGCTTTAAATACTAGCCAATTTTTTAACATTATCAATAAAAAAAGAGTTATCAGTTTTATGATTTTCTGAATTTTGGATATTATATTCTTTACTTGTTTCGTACCCCTTATTAGATATTCCCGTCTCTTCATTGAATCTAGGGCTATTTAGATTATTAGTGGATGAATATAGAGGGTTAAGCATAGCAGCCTGTTCGTTGAATCTGGGACTATTTAAGTTATTGGCAGAAGGATTTTGAGAATTATTTAAATTAGCCATAGACTGATATTGAGGATTAAGCATAGCTGATTGTTCATTAAATTGAGAAGGATTTTGAGAATTATTTAAATTAGCCATAGACTGATATTGAGGATTAAGCATAGCTGATTGTTCATTAAATGGAGAAGGGTATTGAGAATTGTTTAAATTAGCCATAGACTGATATTGAGGATTAAGCATAGCCGATTGTTCGTTAAATTGAGGATTAAGCATAGCCGATTGTTCATTAAATGGAGAAGGGTATTGAGAATTGTTTAAATTAGCCATAGACTGATATTGAGGATTAAGCATAGCCGATTGTTCGTTAAATTGAGGATTAGGAATACCTGATTGTTCATTAAATGGAGAATTGTTTAAATTAGCCATAGACTGATATTGAGGATTAAGCATAGCCGATTGTTCGTTAAATTGAGGATTGTTTAAATTATTGTTATTTAAACCTACTTGATTATTATGTGGTTGAATATTATTAATATTGTTCATATAGTCTTTACCAAAAATAGAACCAATGTTTCTGTTATCAGTATTATTGAGATAACCATTTTTGTTATCGATATCATCGAACATCTTTTTATATAATGCATCTTCGGAATCGGACATATTAGGATTGTTTCCTTTTGTTTTTTTACTTGTATGTTTACTTGTATGTTTACTTGTATATTTACTTGTATTTATTATACGGGTACCTGACATTATCATAATATAATATAACTGAAAAAAAAAATATTATAATATTATAATAAATTATTTTTTATAAGTTACATATTTATTTTTTAAATTATTATATTTGTTTTGTAATTCATCATATTTAATTCTTAAATCGTTGTGAGATGATATTTTATTATTTAAATCATTTATTTTATTTTGTACTTTATTATTTACATCATTTTTTATTTTATTTTCAGCCTCTTCTTCAGACATTTTAGAATATAATATACTATTGTTTAATTGCACTGACCAACTTAAATCTCCATTAGATAATTTTATATATCGGTTATGTGGATCTTTTAATTCATATTTTCCACCTAATCTAAACTTATTATTATTATTCGAATCTTTTATAAAATATCGGATATGGGTATTATAAGGAACTGTGTTAATATCTTCAACCTTTTTATACCCTTTAAGTTTATTTTCTATATCCTGAGCAGTAAGCATATCTTGATGCGTATATTCTGGTTTTATATAATTATATTTTTTATCTGGCATTATTAACTTATATTACTTTATAATTAATGAATATTTATATTATTTTTATTTAAAATATTTATAGAGAAATAGTATAATATTATACTATTATATGTTATTCAATTGGTATACAAAATATAATAATAATAATTATACTTACGATCCTCTTTTAATAAATAAAGATATATTAATTACTAAATTAAAAACGAATGCTAACGAATCTAACATTGATTATAAAATATCAGTGCTTGAACAAAATTATTACGACAAGATTGATAATATCAAATTATTATGTAACGATAATAATAAAATCAATGAAATAAAAAAACAAAATAGTTATAATATATTAAAACAAGAACTAGAAATAATAAAAACACTTACCAAATATACAAGAGAAAATAAAATTATTAATTATGATTTTATAATAGAATGTCTATCATTCATTCTTATTTTAAGCGATACTTTAAAAAATAGAATAAATCAAAAAGATATTGAAATAATAAATAAAATTAAAACAACACAATTTCCTGGTAGTATAAATAGATGTTCTTACAAATTTTGTGATTTTAAAGAGAAATGTATTTATAATTACGATGACTCTATAAGAAAAATATGTTATCAAGATCATTATGTCCATAATATGGTTTCGTCTGATATAAAAAATTTAATAAATTTTATTAAAAATATTAATAAAACTTCGGAATCATCAATTATGGTTTTAAAAGAAATAATAAAAACAATCAATACATTAAGTTTTGTAATAAGTCATATGGAAACTGAATTAAATGCAAAATGTTTTAATATTAAAGAAAATGAATGGGAGCAATATCACAAAATAAAAAAATGAAAAAAATAATATTAATATATAAACAAATATATTGATATCTAATATATTAATCATGGATAATCTCTTCAACAATGTTAACAAATTATGCAAAGATATAGAAAATATATCAAATATTTCTATTATTGAACAAAAAGGAATTTCAATAAATTATGAAATTCCTACATTATTAAAAGCAATAAATAAATTATTATCAAATGATGTGGTTGGTATTAATTATTATAATAATAATATAGAATATTCTAAAAATAATAGTATATGTGAAGTATGTAAAAGAAAAGGGTGTTATATGATAAATAATAAAAAATATTGTTGGTTTCATTCTCAAATTATTTAATTTTTATTTAAAAAATTATATAAAGAAAATAATATAATATTATATTATTTTCTTTATATAAATTGAATGTAATTATATATGCTAGAATATTTACTAATGTTTAAATGCGCATGAATTTCCTCTATTACAGTATCCCATTTTCCAATGTTTACATATTGTCTTTTTATAATTATGGTTGACTGATGTTTTTGAATATATTATTGAATCTTCTAGTAATGGAATATCAACTTTATCCGATGTTGGTGTTCCCGTGCTATTAGATATTTCATCAATAAATTCAAGCCCTGGTGGTGGAGGCAATAAAAAAGTTTCATTATTATCTGTATTAATAATAGTAATATCATTATTTGGAACAATAGTCAAATTATTTGTAACACCTATAAGGATTTTGTTAATAGTTTTATTAATATCATTCAAAAACGAATAATTTACATTATCATTCATTAAAATATTAATTTTTATTGAGATATTTTCCATTATTTTCTTGTTAGATTCTTCGTTTAAATCTAAGTGTTCACTTTTTTCTAAAATATTTGTAATAATATTTTCCTTAATTAATTCAGTTATAAAACTATTATTAAGATAAATAGCCATTATTCTTAATAAAAAGTAACTATATATTAGTATTTTGACGATAAATATGTGTATCTTCTGATGATAATATTCTATATATATATTTATTCATATATATAAAAAATCAATTTTTTATGAAAAAGAAAATTAACTGTAAATTTAAAATATATAAAGATTATATAATAAATCAAATTATAATGCCAGGCGGATTATTACAATTAGTACAGAAAGGTAAAGAAGATGGTGTATTGATAGGAAATCCAGAAATAACTTTTTTTAAATGTCTTTTTAAAAAACATAATGATTTATATATTTTTCAATCGGATAGTGTATTGGGAAAACATACATATAATAAAAAATATACACACACTATTCATAAAAAAGGAGACTTGTTATATAATTTATATTTTAAAGTTGAGATACCTTTCTTTACACTAAGTAACGAATCAACTAATACTATTATACAATATTCTAAACACAATATTAATTCTTTGAAGATAATTTACAAGGATTTTACATCAATAGTAGTTAATAATAATAATGAATGGTTTATCTATCCGATTAATATGCTTACAAATAAACATTTATTGAATAACAATATTACAATAATTGATAAAAAAATAAAGAAAATACTAAATTTAGATATTGATAATGATACATTTTCTATAATATTACCAAATATTAGTAATACTAATCAAATAACCAATGATATTATTTTATATATGAATTTCTGGGAACAAAAATGGTTACTTTATATTATTGATAATAAGATTAATAATCAATTATTTACTAATATAAGTTTCTATAAAAACATATTTAATTCGATTTCTGAAATATTTTATAATACATATCATAAAATAAATGATAAACATAATATTTTTATTAATTCTAATAAAAAATCAGAAATTAACCAATATTTTTCATATATAAATAATTTAGTTAATGATAATGATGAATTTGATATAGATATTTCTTACATGTATTGTATCGAAAAAAATTTAAAATTTAACGATTATATAAATAATATTAAATATAATCCATTAATATTACTCATAATATTAAAATTTCTATATTCACCAGATCAGACGTTTAGTTTTTGGAAAAAAAATATTATAAAAAATAATAATGAAATTATAGATGGTATCTTATTAGAAGAATTTTATTATTATAAAAAAGAGTGGAAACAAAATTTAGATAAAATAACAGATAATATATTTAATAATTTTAACTTACCTATAAATTTAGATAATACTATTTTAGATTATTTTAAAAATGAATATTTTAATTTATTGAATACGGTAATAAATTTATATAGTAATATTAAAATTAATAATTCTATATCATTGTACATAAAATTAAAAAGATTTGCCGATAGATTTATAAAAATACCATACACTACTATTAATTTTAATAATTATTATATAACTAACGAATATAACGATACATATAATTATATAGAAACCTTAACAGAAATTAACAATTATGAAAAATTAATAACTAATTTTAATAATTTAGACACGGATGACATAACGTTAAATTTAAATCCGATGAATATGGAAAATATCTATTGTGTGATAGCGTATGAATTAATTCAGTATATCATTGATGAATTTAATCTTACTTATAATAATATTTCATGTTTTGTTTTGTGGAGAAATTGTATAATAACTAGAATATATAAAAAATTTTTAGATAGTAGAGATATTGAAAAAGCTAATAATTATTTATTCACCTATAATGAAAATAGATCAAATATTTTCTATTATTCAATTTATCCAACAAATTTATTTTTATACGACGATTTTATTTATTCTTTTTATGAAATGTTTTTTAAAAATAGTTTTATATGCAGTATAAGCGATAATATATTAATAGTTGATCTGTTGAATAATATTAATGATATACATATAAATAATTCAAATATAATTAATGGAATCATTGAAAATAAAATTATAGAAAACAATAAAAAAATGTATGAATTGTCCATATTAAATAATTATTTTGTTGAAAAATATGATTATATACACGATATAGAAAAAAATATATTATATATTAAATATGATAACAATTACAATAAATCATCATTAATTAATATTTATAACAACACCGAGTTGATCAACTACAACAATATTACATACATTTATAATAATGTTTTTAATACAATGTCACTAACTATTTATTTAACTGATGTAATAACAATAGATGTCTTATCAATTACAGTGGAATATATTAACCAAGTATATATTTTAAATTTTATAAATGATATTGTTGAATCTTCAAGACATATAGATAAACACACATATGTTTTAATAAAAAAAAATAATCATATTATATTAGAATCAAATATTATAGATAAATATAGCATATTAATAAATAACAACGTAATTAATTACAATATACATTTTTTAAATATATTATATACCAACGGTGATAATAAAAATATTCACGTAAATTTAATAAGAAATGATAATATATTCAGTTTAAAAGACGAATATGGTAATATCATAGAATTACCAATTGATTATGTTGATATAACAGAAATATCTATACAATCACATAATACTTTTATAGACAATATAATTACTGATTTTATTATAAACTATGATAATACTATTATATTGGATAATTTAGAGCCATTTTCTTATTATTATTTAGTTAACAAACACAATTATAAAAATATGACAAAATTAATTTCCGTAAAAAAAAATATATATTACTCAGATAATATATTAACACATGTTAATACATCTGATAATATTGACAATACTTATAATATTGTTTATTATGTAATAACTTATTATAATAACATAACTGGATTAGAATCGTTATCTTCTAATATATATTCGTTTTATACTAAAACAAATATACCATTTATTGAGATGAGCATTAATATTGAAACGATTCCTGGGGAATACGATAGTATAAATATATATAGATGTAATGGTACAGATCAATATTACTATAAATTAAGTAATATAACAAATTTAAATAATAATTTTATTGATATATATGATGACTATAATTTAGTACAAGTATATAATAATAAAATATTATATATCGGAAGTGATTCACTATCATATGATTTTACTAATGTTATATCTGTTTTAAAAATAAATTATAACCTTAATAAGACATACAAATATAAAATTACGTATTATAATAGTAAAACCAATATAGAGTCTCTCCCATCTAAAACTTATATTTATAATATTAATTTACCTATAACATTTAGTATTAATGTTAATATACCGAATAATTATGATAAAATTAACATATATAGAACTAAAAATGAAAAAAATATTTTTTACAAAATAAAATATAATAATGAAAACATATTTATTGATAATAATGAAGATGATACATTAGTGGAAGAATATATTCCTTATGTAATATTACAAATTAGAGAAAAGAATATTGTACCTAATTTAAATTCTTTTATTAGTCATTCTACCGATTTAACGTTTAAAAATGATAAATCACTAACTGATTTAAGTGATTTCGTTTTCAATACTAATTTCATTATGGTAAATGATATATCAAACCCAACGTTTTTATATATGTATAATATACCATTTAAAATATGCAACAACTCTAAAATAACAATTAATAATATAAAATTAGAATATATAATCCCCGTTGCTTCGAAACAATTTTTTATATATAACGATGATATAGAAACAAATAAATTCAAAATATCTGAACACACATTTAATCCGTCATTTGATATATTTGGTATAAATACAGAATACTTAAAAAATAACACTATTTCAAAAAATATTAATAATATTATAAAATCTTTGGAAAATTTAATTAATAGTAATATTGATTATGATACAATTATCAAAACAATGATTCATTCCAATAATGAATATATAAATACTTTTAATAATTTAATTAAAAAATACAATGGATCTACTTTTTCAAATATATTAAAAATGTTACCATCAATTAATAAAATAAATAATGGAGCTGAGTATGTTTATTATGATTTACTGACATATAATAATGATAATTATTATAATTATAATCATTATGCTTTTAATTTTTTTCAAAATAATTATGATATCTTTACTTTTCAAAACACAACCATTAAATTTTTAACACCTGTATACTTAGGATATAAAAGTAAATATAAATTATCAAGTGATGTTGAGAAATATTTATTATCGGTTCCTGTATTATTTGACAATAATATTAATTACGTTAATAATAATATTGATTATATTACTAAATTTAATTATTTAAATTATAACATTAATTCATTATCCAGAATTGAATTAGAAAAGGAAAAAATTAATACATTAAATATAGTTAATACACTATCTATACAATTATTACATCCATTAATCACTAAAGATAATATATTAGAAATTATAATAAATGAGAAAAAACATAAAATTAATAAAATACTTAATGATAATAACGTAATAATAAATGATTATAATGATTACGTTAATGACACTACTTTAAATAATGCTAATCTAGTTTTTAATGATAATAATAAATATTTTTCATATGGTGGTATAATAAATATAAATACTGATGAATTTAACAATATTGGTAATAAATTAATATTAATGGATAATGATAAAATAATAAATAATTATAATATACACGACAATTCCTTAATAATTACAAATCCTAAAGAAATAACTTTGGATAATAATAACTTTGTTGAAAAAAATATTGATTTCATAAATCAATATTTTATCAGATATACCGATAAAAAATATTTTTATAGCATAGAAATAAATTATTCGAAATATAAATTATTTAATCATACCGATGTCCACTTTTTATATAATAATACTTATATTAAAGGTAAGTATAATTATATAAATGAATATAAGGGTATATTAACATTTATTTCTGATTATAATGTATATTTTTTTAATAATTACATAATATTTAAACTGTATGATGATATATTTGAAACATTAGAATATATAGAAAAATATATTATAATAAAACATGAGGATATATATTATGAATATCATGATAGTTATAACATACTCGATAAATCCGATATATTATCTATTAATAATAACTTATGTAAAATAAGTGACATTATTAAAATTACAAATTCTGGTAATAATATATATTATTTTACGAATAAACTTATAACATCTTTAATAATTTATTATAATGTTGGTTTTTTTAAAAAATCTGCTTTATATATCAATAAAGAACTAATTATTAATCAATATGGTATTAAGTATAATGATTTTATAACCATGTATGATAATTCTTATTATATTTTAATTATTAATTATAATGATAATTATATAAATATTCTTACTATAAATGATTTAATAAAATTAAATTTGGTCAATAATTATCACCATTGGGTATATAAAAAAAAATACCTTAATTTTATAAAAATTAATATAAATGATAATAATATATCTAATTTACCTAAAAATTCATTTTATATGCTAGAAAATAAAGAAATATATTATTATTCAAAAGGAATGTTTAATATAAATAATAGAACACCTTTACCTAAATTAATTAAAGAGGTTTATTTAATAGATAATCAATTATTCGATGATGATATAAAATTACAATATAGAATTAATAAAACAGTAGAATATACGACCAATGATTTATATAAGTCTAATATGATACAATCAGTAGATAGTGTTCAAGACTTATATACAAACTTATTTAATCAAAGTTTTCCAAATAAAATTATAAGAAGGTCTGAATTAGAAGATGATCAGGTATTATACATAGATTCATATTTAGAAAAAAATATAGATACTATAATACAATTTAATTACACATATAAATATAAAGTAAAATATAAAAATTCCATTGATTCAATTGATTCAGTAGAATCAGAAGAAATTGAATACAGAAGTGATGTAAAAATTAATCATACTAACACAATTAAACTTTCTAATTTTACTATTTATGATAATTATAACATTATAGAAATATACAGAACAGAATTTAATGAAAATATATTTTATTATTTGGATAAAATAGATTTGACTGATATTACCGAATATGTTGATAATAATGAATTTACTGCTAATATTCTATATGAAAAAAATATAAATACATCTAATATAAAAATAAAAACTTTTTTTATTAATTATACTTATAAATACCGTATCGTGTATAATAAAAAATATATTACGAAAAATGAGCAAATAATAATGGAAACTTGTATAGATAATATAAACACTGTATTAATAAAAGATATATTACATTTATGCGATATATATCGAACAAAATATAATACTGATATATATTATTTAATAGCTGAGAATATAATACATGAATATATTGATAACTCTAATGATGATTTACTAGTAATTCCATTAGAATTAGAATCTGATTCTATTATATCAAATATTATAATTACTGAAAATGAAAGTATGTATTATTATACATATACATTTTATAATTCCATAACTAGAAAAGAATCCGCGATATCGGCTAATATAATATCATCCAGTACATATAATATAAAACTTTTTAATTTTGATAATTTTGATAAAAAAATATATGATAGTATAAAAATATATCGAACAAAAAACTTAGAATATGATTTTTATTATTTAAGTACAGTATTATCAGAAGAATATGTTGATACAATAAATGATGATGAGTTATCTATATATTATAAAACATTAGATTTAACTAGTATTGTACCGATTTATAATATTTATAAATATAAATATAAAATAACGATTTTATATGATAAATATAATATAACTAATGAATCTATATCATCGAATGAATTAAGTGTAATATTAAATAATGTAATAGGTGTGGGTGATATTATTTTTGATTTTAGTTTGATAAATAAAATACAATATTACGGATTTAATATATATAGAACTAAATTAGATAGTAATGATTTTTATTATTTGGATACTATAGAAAAAACGATGCATTTTTATATAGATAATAAAAAAGATGAAAAATTAATATTATTATATAATAATTTATCCAATAATCGACTTATATATGATTTAAATTTACCAACAGTGAAAATAAATTATCCAAATAAATATATCTATACTTACAAATTTACAATTTCTATAAATAATGTAAATAAGTTTGAATATGATATACCACAAAAAAGTAAATTAATATTACGAGAAGATATTAAAAATGTAATATTAGATTTCACAAGTATTAAAATTAAAGATAATGAAAATATTAATATATATAGAACAAAACGAGATAGTGATAATTTTTACTTTATAGGAACTTATATAAACACCGAAAATAAACAATTCACTGATAATAAAACAGATAATGATTTAATTAATAAATTATCTGAAAGTTTTGATTATAGCATATATGATCTAAATTTTCCAACTAGTGTATATGATTATAATTATAAATATATAATAGTATATTTATTTAATGATGGTAATTCATACATAACAGAAAATTTTATGGTTAGTATAAATTCGGATCCATTTATAAATAATGTTATATTAAATTTTGAAAATATAGAATTCGATAGTTTAACAATATATAGAACAAAAAATAATGATGATAATTATTACATTGTTCCAATTACACCTAATGATAATAAAGTGTATATAGACAATGTCACGGATAATAATTTAAATGATTTATTTTCACAAAACATAGTATTATTAAAAAATACAATTTTATTACCTATAATCGATTTAACATTTAAATATAAATATAAATTTACTAAAGTAAATTCAAATAATAAAGAATCGACAATGTCTGATATAAAAATAGTATATTCATATAGTATAACTACTATTAATATTGTAAAATTATTATTTACAAATAATTTAAATAATTCCACAGATTATATAAAAATATATAGAACGCGTTTGAACGAAGATGTATTTTATTATTTAGATAAAATACTTGATGTTTCCGGTATGTATATAGATAATAAACCAGATGAATTACTAACCAATATTAACGATGACCCTTATAATATAAAGTTATTAAAAATGAATGTAATTAAAAATAAATATATGTATGTTTTCACTGAGGAAAATAATGGCATTGAAACAAATATTTCAGAAAATATAATAATCGATATAAGCGATTCATTGAAAGACAACCCTATGGTAATTGATTTTGAAAATATAACATTTTATAAAATTAATATTTATAGAACCAAACTTAATGAAACTACTTATTTTCAGATAGGCAGTATATATAATAATGAATTAACATTTATAGATAAAGTTGAAGATGATTTAGTAGTTCAACCACTTAAATCAAATTTAAGCGGTAACTATAATAATGATTTACCTATAATTTCACATAACAATAGAAAAATGATTAAATATATCATAGTAGCTTTAGATGAAAATGGTAATGAAAATAGAATGTCAGTTCCTTTAGTAATTGAAACAAATAATGATATTGTAAATTATAATATAAAATTAAATTTTGAAAACGTAAATTATACAAAGTTTAATTTATATAAAACTAAAGCTAACAAGAATATTTACTATTATATAAATACTTTTAAAGAAGATACCAAAGATTATTTTGATAATATTTCAGATGATAAATTGATAAAAGTATTATCTAATTTAATCATAGATTATAATTTAATATTACCATACATATATATTATCAATTGTTTTTATATTTATAATATACAACCAGTAAATCAACCAAATAAAATTTTTACATATAATAAAATATATCTGTCTGATGAAATAACATCAGATAATTCTATAAAATTTAACATTCCTTTGGAATTATTACCTATAAATATTACCAGAAATATAAAAAATAATAAAAACTTATTTTTTGATATAGATATTGGGATTGATTATATAGATTCTATTACTGATGATTTATTGAATATTAATAATACTATTATATATATTAAATCCCCTAATTATATTAACTTAATTAATAATTATTATAATATTTATAAATTTTCATATTTTAATAATATTAATAAAACAGAATCATTGATTTCTAATGAAATAGAAATACGATTAAATAATTTTGCACATAATAATAAAATAACTATTTTTAATATACCTATAACTTATCCTATTAAATATAACAGCATAAATATTTATAAATTTGAAAATAACGAATATAAACTATTAGATAACATTAACACAAATAATTATAAAGATACGGCAACAATTATGGACAATAAACAATTACAATTATTTACATTATATAATAATATTAAAAAATATAAATACAGTTATTTGTTCACATTATACAATACTATTAGTAAAATAGAATCAGTATTACAAAAAAATGAAATCTATACATATAATATTAATAATAATACCCCAGTGCAAATTTACGATATTGATATTAATTTAATTTATAATACTAATTTTAATTGTATAAAAATATATAGAAATAAAATTAACAATAATGATAATTATTATTTTGTCGCTATTACGAATAATAATACTTTTATTGATTATGTAGATGACATATATCTAACGATTGAATATAATAAATTATATTATGATTTTAAATGTCTATCGTATAATAATTATTCATATAAATATATTTTTTCTTCCGATTATGATTATTCTAATATAATTAATGTAAATTTTAATAGTAAAATATCAGATACCAATAAAGTTTATTTAAACAATATAAATCCAGAACATAGAAATATTGATATATATAGATCATTTGATTTTAATGACATATCTAATAATAATTTTAATAACATTTTATATTATGTTGGTGCTACTGATAAAAATAATTATATTGACAATAAACCTGATTATTCTATAGTAGATAAATATAAAATATTGCCTGATAACACCTTTAAATGTGAATCTTTATATAGTTTGAGATGTATATATCATTACATATTTACATATTATAACGATATCTCTGATACCGAAACAATTAATTCTAATATTTTGACTATAGAATTAAATAATTTTATCGAAAATTATGAAAGTATTTCTATGACTAATTTTGGTATTATACCAGAAGAATATACTAAAATTAATATATATAGAACAAAATTAAATAATGTTGATGATACATTTTATTACATAGGTAATACTAATAATAATTATTTTACCGATAATAAAAATGATTCAGAATTATTGGATATATATAATATTAGAGGACCCGATACGTGTGATATATATCCAATTTATGAGGTAAATAAAATAATTATAACATACTATTATAAAATATCTTTTTTTGATAGTACTATGAGAAATAATGAAACATTATTATCGGATTACAAAATAATATCATGTGATTATGAAATATCCGAAAAATTATCCATACGCATATATAATTTATTTTTTCACAAAGATTACGATTCTATAAAAATTTACAGATCTATAGGAGATTTAAAAAAGTACTATTGTATCGGTATTACAAAATTAACTTCATTTGTAGATAATATTATAGATGGGTTTTCACTTAATAAAAATATTTTAAATATATCACCAAATTATTCTCTTAGCATGTTTAATAATTCCATATATATCCCTAAAAAATTTACCCCAGGTAAAACTACTAATTTTAATATCAATTATACCGTTAAAATAAATTTAGAAGATATAGATGTAAATTCCGAATTGGTGATAATATATTATAATAATGATATTATTTTAACTAATGAATCCGTGAATAATTTAAATAATGAATATATTAAACTGGGTATATTATACATAAATAATATATATTCATTAAATCCATATATAATCATAGACGAAAATAATATGATTTCCATACATAAAACATTATTAAAAAATAATGAAATTCAATTATGGAAAATAAATATACGTACAGACGTTAATGAATTATATACAGGTGTTTTTATTGATCATTTATATATTTGGACAATGTATTCAGATCGATACGATTATGTAACTAATTATTTAAAATATATATTAGATGAAAATAGTATATTTATAAATCAACCCATTAATGATATAATTATAAATTCTTCATATAATTTACTATATTATGATTATAGATTTTTTACTAAAAACAATAATATATTAAGTATATTAACAAATCAATATGAAAAAGATCCTAAAAAATTAATAGTATTTGATAAATATTATCAAAATTTTTGCGATACTGGTATGAATTTTATTATTAAAAATAATGATTATAATAATATATTAAATATTAAACCAAAATTAATAATAATCAATAATATAGAAAACATAATTTCAGTAAATATAAAATATTACATCACTGTTAACAATAATATTATTAATATATATTACAGTGATCCTATTATTAGTATAAATAGTACTATTTATGCGTCATATGAATATGCTTATTATATTAATGATAATATTGTTTTACATAAATATAATGATATTTATTTAATATATTCTAAAAATAAATATTTAGAAACAAGTGAAATAATTTTATTAAATAATTGTTTTTTTAAGATAATGGGGTTAAATGCTAATGATGAATCGTATACGGCTATGTTAATTAATAATAGTAATTTATTAAACAATACTTTTACTGGATATTATACATTTGGTAATATTGTAAATAATAATAATAAAAAGATTCCTAATAATTTAAAAATAGATACTAGAATGATATTCTATAGTGAAAAAAATATTAATCAAAGGGAAATATATTTCGATAACGAAACAATTAATTTATCTGACAAAAATATAATTACAAATAATATATTCATGTTTTCAAACTCAGGTTCGTACGTTGATATGTATTACCAAAATAATGAATTATATGTAATTGACAATTATGTAAAAATAAAAAACTTTGATTTATTAATATATAATGATAATAATATATTATCAGTTAATAATATCAACAACGGACAGATAATATTTGAAAAATTAACTTTTTTTGATATACCTGAAGGTAATATAAAGCTTTATTTACCATATCAACCATTTGAAGTATTTTACGTAAATATAGTTAATGGGTTTATTACGAATATTACTTTAAATGATTCTGAATTTGTATTATTGGATACGAAGGAGTATAATAATACAAAATTATATAAACTTATTAATAATACTATATATCATAAAAATAATGTTATAGTACCGATAACAAAAACGTTATGGATAAAATATATAAATACTAATTATTCCTCTTTTTATGACAATATACTGAAAATTCCAAATATTCAAAAAATTGATAATATGATTAATGATTATCCTATTGAAATTACTATAAATAAAATTGGAAATTATTTCGTGTGTGATATAGAATTATTGAATAAATTTATATTTTATTACATGCAACCAGTTTACATATGTGGGGCGTATAATAAAATAACTTATATAAAAATAATAAATGATAAAGGTTTTATATTAAATTTTAAATATAACATAATATCCACGAAAACAAAAATAAATTTGATTATATCACCATACATAAAAAATTTATATAATTATTACACTGGGAATAAAATTACATATGAAAATAGAATATCGCCGATATCTAATACATTAAATACTTATAAATTGTTATATTATAAATTAAAAAATGATAAATTAATTAAAGTTGAAGTTTTGGAAATAGTTAATTTTGATACAATTAATAACTTAAATGATGGATATACTCATTTATATTTTTTAAATTACAATCAATTTGATATAAAAACTAAAAAAATAATCAAAATGGAACTGTTGATAGGAAATTATTATTTATTATCCGAAAAAACTGATGTAGATGATATAATATATTTAATAAAATTAGAATCGAATAATAAATTAAAATTTTATACTGATATAATTATTACAAATAATATTTATTATATAAATAAAATAATTGAATGCGTTGTTAATAAGAATTATGAATTTTCGTTATCTAATATGCAAATTAAACAAGTTGAATCGCTTCCTAAAAAAAATAATGATAATATACAAATAATATATAAATATTCAACAAAATTTATAGATAGTATAATTTTTGATAATAATTTATATTATCAAAAAATTCAAATTATTAATATTGATATAAATTTATTAAATGTTATAGATAAAGTATTTATCGATATAGATAAAAATATATATATTAATATAATTGTAAAACAATCTGAAATATTTTTAGTTAGTGAAAAATATATATTATGTGATTTTATCACAGTATATGTATTAATTAATAATAGTATTTTTAAAACAACTAATACATTTATAGATAAAATTAATACCGATACTTTCATATATGAAAAATTAATGAATACGAAATATGAATTATTGCAATTTAACATTAAATTAAAAAAAATAAAAGAAAAAACTTATTATTATTCATTAATAGATGAAAGTGATTATGTAATCGATGATTTAAATATGATGTTTTATAGTATTAACGATAAGTATAATAATGTTATATATATTGGAACAAATTTAATATCGTTTAATGAAAAATATTCAGCCAATCTATTAATTTTAAGTAAAGATATTGAAAATTTTAATGAAAATTATTTATATAAAATATGGTTTAAGCACAGTATTGATAATACTAATTACTTTAATAATATTGTTTTGTTTGATGATTTTGAAGATTTACATGAAAAAATATTTTTAGCGAATAAAAGCACAGTAAGTGAAATATATTATATGAATAAGCCTTGGGAAAATTGGAGTTTATTAAACACTGTAAATAATAGTATACCAGCTAATAAATTTTTGTTTTCTTCTCAAAAAATAATAATTAAATGGGATACTAATTTAAAAATTATAACAGATGATAAAATAGATTGCTGGTATTTAACTAATTATGATTATAATATATTATCCACCTTTATAACAATTATAAATAATTCACCTATCCATTATGAAAATTATATATTTATAAAAAATGTAATTGAACCAAAACTTCATGAAATACTACCATTATGGTTATCAGAACCTTATTTTTTTTTAAATGTATCTCATATAGTAAATGAATTTTTATTAAATGCTTTTGATAATAAAGTATATTTCGATGGTAATAATATACTTTTCTATAATATCGATCCAGTCTATATTAATAATAATATCGAATTAGCTAATTATTTAACTACCGAATATGTTTTTAATAAAGTTAACAATATAGTATATAGAAATAATAACATTAATTTAATTAAATCAGATTTTAATAAACTTGGTTCAATTAGTCCGATTTTTAATAGTTTTGGTACTTCGATACATAAAATTATTAGATCATTGGTAAAATTAGGGGAGCAAATAACTATATTACACTGTGATTGTAATTCATTAAATATTAATAATCATGGATATTTATCATCGTATAAGTATTTTATAGATAAAATGTGTTACAAATATAACAAAAATTACCCTACTGAATTTAAGTTTTTAAATTTTTTCAAAAATAATCAATATAATGATTATTTAATATCAACTAATGATTTAAATATTAAATATATTTCAGAAAATTTATTAGAAGAATATTATATTATCAATTCAGATAATAATATACTTTCAAATTATACAATGGAAGATATAAATAAATATACAATTGTATATAATGATATATCATTGAACATAACTAACAAACTTCATATTATTATTATGAATATTTTTAATTATTTGAATAGTAGTGTAAATTTAATATCAAAATATTCATATAATAACAATAGAATAGATTTTTATGTAAACCAATTATTATCGTATGATTCTTTTATTATAATGAAAGAATCGAGTGAATATATAATAAATAATTTAACATTAATAGGTATTCAAAATAATCTTAATGATGATATAAATATATATAATTTTAACATCATAAACGATATAGTAATTAATACTAATAGGCTAACCATATATAAAAAAAATACTAATAATTTAGTATTCATTAATAATTTTATTATTGAAACAAACGATATCATGATAATAAAATATAATATATCCGTTAATAATTATCATTTTATTGATGATACATATTTTTTTATTTTTATTAATGATATAAATTATGTATTAGATAACACCTATATTCAGATAGATAATAAAACATTTCCTCTATATATATCATCAAAGAATGAGTATTATATTACACATAATTTAAAACTTGATATAACTAATATAGTATTATTTAACAATATTTCATTAAATAAATCTTATAAGGTATATAAATTTACTACAATCAAAGATATATTTTATAAAAATACATATACGTATATATTATTTAATACAGATATATTATTTATTGAAAATAATACAGAAATACAAATTTCTAATAACATATATAAATTATATTATGATTACGAAGATGCTAATTATTACATAGATTATTCAATACAATTAAATAATAACATGGAATGTCAATATATTAATACTACAAAATTTAATATTTTTGAAAATGATTTTACTATATATCAAGGTATTCTTAATGAACCTATTTTAAATTATTTTGAAAAAACAATAGATTATCAATTTTTATACAATGGGGAAAAAATTAATATTATTGATATGAATATAAGAAATAATAATATTATAGATTTTACAGTAAATGAAAAAATAAATGGAAATGAAATTAAAATAATCTATACAAATAAAATAGGTATTGATATTATTAGTAAAATTAAAAAATGTACTTTTTTAAATAAATATATATATTCACTCAATAAAAATATACCAATATCAGATAATACGAAATTAATATTATTTGAGGGAGTCCTTAATATTGATAAAATTATTGATTACCTTGGTTTTGAATGTTTTAAAAAAGATAGTAACACATATATTGTTAGTGATTATATAATAAATACTGTAGATATATATAATTATATAATAGTAAGTGAATGGGACTTAAAATATGTGAAACTAAATGATTATATTAAGTTTGAACTACCAACAAATTTTATATATGATAAAAATAATTATTATAAACTTAATGATGTGTTTATTAATTTTGATAAAATTGGAGACATTATTAATGATAATATATTAAAAGAAGATAAATTAGTATTAAAACAAATATACACCGATAAAAATGTTATTATTACTGATATAAATAATAATAATAATTATGAAATAGAATTATTTAATTCTATTGATAACTTTAGCATAAATGATAATGTTTTTTTATACCCTTATGAATTGTTTGATTATTACATAGATGGTAAATCAATGACTTTCTTACATTTATATAATGTTGAAATTTCTATAAATGAAATAAAAAAAATCGATAATATTGATAATGTAATTGATATAATAATACCAAAAATATTTTATTTAATATCATTAAATATTAAACACACTTGCATATTATATAATTATAATATAGAAGACTATATGGATAATAAAATATATACAAATGGTATTATTTTTTCAGTAGAATCTGATATAATTAAAAAATACATTATAACAAACATTATCATAGCTTCGGAAGAATTTATTAATACAGAGAATGTATTTTTATATTCACCATTAATAAATTATACTTACATTAATATAAAGCACAATACTAATTTATTATTTGATATAAAGTACCATAAAAATTTAAATAATAAATATATAAATTTTTGTAGTAAAAAGATTACTACTTCTAATATATATAGTCTATATTTATTAGAATACAATAATGCAAATATTGAAAATAATGATATAAGCACACATAACTCAATGATGGAAAATATAAATTTTATTACTAATGAAATTAAAAATATCATACCACCTAAATGGACAGATGTATTTAATTTTTTTAAATATATACAATTATATTTTGATGACCAGTTGATAGAAGAATTGAACAGTGATGTATACAAAATAAATTATAATTTATATTCTATGGAAAATAATAGAAAACAGTTAGATAAATTTAAAATAAATGCTAATGGCGATAGATGGCAATTTTATTTACCTTTGATATTTTGGTTTAATAGAGATTCAACATTATCTTTACCTTTATTATCTATGGTTAATACTAATATACGGTTAAAATATAATATTAACGACATAACTGATATATTAAATGTTGAAAATAATAAATTTGACAAAAATCCAGAATTTTTTATTACATTAATAAGCGATTTAATAACATTGGAAGAATCTGAAAGAAAATATTTTATAGAAAAATCACATAATTATATAATAAATAATTATGTTACATATCCCACTAAATATATTAATTCATATGAAAATAATATATATTATAAATTATCAGGTTTAGTAAAAGATATATATATGATTACCGAACTATCGGATTTATCGATTGATGAGAAATATACATCGGTTTGTGATTATAAATTTACTAAATATAAATATCATTTAAATAATTTAAATTTAATACCTAACGGAAATGATATAAATGATATATATATTATTAAAAATAATATCATTGAATATAATAATTATATAAACAGTACTGATAAATCATCATTTACTAGAATACACCAACTTATTAAAATATTCCATTCATACCCAATATGGAATGATGAATTATTAAAATATTTAATGTATTACGAAGATAAATATTTATCAGATAATTCTAATATAGAATACGCATTAACAACATATATTAAATATCAGTATGTTAATAAATTGATAGATGGAGACATAAATATATTAAAATCAATAAAAATGACGTGTGGTAATACTGATGTATTTACAAGTATAGATTCATTATATTTTAATTCAGTAATACCATATAATAAATTTAATAATTCTTTACCTGAAAATTTTTATGTATATACTTTTTCATTAAATCCATTAGATAATCAACCAAGCGGACATTTAAATTTTATTAATATAGATAATGTAATATTTTCATTATCATCAAATATAAATGATTATATATTAAAAATAATTACTAAGGATTATAATGTTATAAGAATTATGGGAGGTCAAGCTTCATTAGCATGGCTATAAAAAAATGAAAAATTATATATATATATAATTACAATAATTAGTTTTATTATTGTAATTATTATAAATATAACTATATAATTATTCTTATTATAGGATATAATTTACTAATATTTTCTATATTTTTAATATAGAAAACCCACATTATGTATAGATATTTATGTGAAAATTGTGGTAAATATTTTAGTAGAATAAGTCATTTAAAATATCATATAACTATAAAACATAAATGCATTAAACAATTGTATGATAAAAAGACATTTAATAAATCTCCATTAAGACCATTATACAAAACTTGTCGTATCGGTAATTATAATACAGTAAGACTAATAAACACATGTTTAGATATATCCAAATATAAAAAAATGATATCTCCTTTCTTTACAAATGGTAATTTTGAATTTTATATACAAAGTGAATATAAATTAGAATTACATTGTAATATTAATTGTAATAAATTATATAATTTTTGGAAAGTGTGTAAATATGACAAAAATACTTTATATAAAAATATAATAAACATTAATAAATATATTAATAAATATAATATTTCAACGATTAAGAAAAATATTAATAATATTACTAATTCATTATTATCGGCTATATATTTTTACATTATTAATTTATATTCAGGTTATGACTCATTTAAATATAAAAAGAAACAAATAAAATTATTGTTAAATTTGTTTAATTTAGAATTAAATGATATAAATTTATTATTTAGCGACTATACTAAAATTATATGCGATAATATAAATAATACAGAAAATTTATTATTTTTAAAAATCCCATACTTTATCGAAAATATTATTTTTGATCATATTTCATTATATAATATTATTAAAAATAACAATAATTGGATAATATTATGTAATGATACTGATTATATAAGAAAAATATATAATAATTTTAAAATATTTAAATGTAAAAGGAACACCATTCTTGTATTACCTATTAAAAATAGTTAATTTTATATTTTTTTTTGTGAAATAATTAGTTGGTGATAATTAGATGTGTTGTTATTACAATCGATTAAAATTTTATATATTATACATTACCTAAGTTAAATTTTTTGATATTTTTAAACTTTTTATGAAATTGACTATAATATATTATAATAAATTTAGTCATCTAGTGTTAATATTCCATTATGTATACTTATCAATCCATATTTTATAGCATACGCCTGAATTAATAGTGGGTTTTGGTAATTTATTATACTATTAAAAGTTAATTTTAAAAAAGAATTATTAATTTTACTAAAATTAACACTACCTGTTAAATCTATGTTTTTTGGATTTAATGAAAATGAATAAAGATAAATTCCTTTATCTTTATTATAAAAATCATAATGATGTTTTTGTATTTTAGAGTAATATTCTATTGAATCTATATCGGATACATTTATAGAATTTAAAACTATATTATTTTTTACTATTAACTCATCTTCATTAAATGGATATGCGCTATAATCAAAACATCTTTTTATTTTATTACACAATAATATAGTACGCCATACTATTAATTTTACTGGATTATATAAAGGTAAATTATATTGATTATTAATAGAATTAATTATTTTTTCTGGAATTGTTTGAATTAATGGAATAATATATTTCATATCCGATTTCAGGAATTGTTTTCTTTCCAAACTATCTAAATAAATATAATTTACTAACAAATAAGCATTTACTATGGAAGGTTTATTAAAAATAAAATAGTTTATATCTTTAATTATTTCTGAATTTTTAACAATATTAATTATAAAATTAATATTGTTATCATATACAATTAATTCTTTTTCTTCTGTTTCGTTTGTAGGAGCAATAAATTTACCTTTAATAGAATTATAATAAATAATTCTATTTATAATATCAAAATATACAAATGAACCTATTATAGTACTATTATTGTATTGTTGATATATAATATCCCCTTCTTTTAGCAAACAATATTTATTCTCTACATACATATAATACGACGGTAGTATAGAATAACAATTATCTATATCATTAAATTCTATATGTAATTTGATATCATTGTTATATAATGATATTAATGGTAATGTTAAAGATGTATCTAAACAAAACCAAAAAGATAATGGTATATATAATTTATATAATGATTTGGAAACAGTATACTCAGATAATTTATCAATATTTCCTATCATTTTATTAAAAGATTTTCTTATTCCATTGTTAATAGTAAGTTCATACCATATATTCAACCAATCACCGTAATGCCTATCTATAATATACCCCCCAATTTCTATTTCTATAAAGTTTATCATAGCTAACCCTATTTTATCGACCCATTTAAATTTTTTATAATTAGATATATTTTCCAATTGAATACCAGGTAATTCAATATATAATTGCATATTTCCTAATAAATCTGCATTTTTCCCAATATCAACTGTACACCTCATTCCAAAATCTGGTCTAGATTTAAAGAATTGTGGTACTTGTTCAATTGAATAATTTGAATATCTTTTATATGATATTTTAAAAAATGTTATTTCGGGATTATATGACATATAAAGATTTTCTTTACCTGTATTAACTAAATTTAATACACCTATACCCATATATATTAATAATAAATAATTATTTTTATATAACCAAATTGATTTTAGTTATATAAAAAATATAAGATTAAAAATATCAAAATATAATAATATTTTATGGTAAGTCCCACACATTATCATGTGGCTCCGAATCCGTTTGAACTGATTGAGGTGTTCCCGGTTTCTTTGTTTTATGTTGATTTTTTATATTTATTCTTAAAGCAGTACCGAAAACACCATTTGATGAAGCAACAAGATTGTCGATTATCTTCATATTATAATTTTGATGTTTATTTACTTTAATATGTCGTTCTTTATATTTATCAACAATTTCACCCAATCCTTGTATTGTAAAAGTCTCCTCTTCTTCATCCAATCCTAATGAAATTCTATCAGTGTATTTTTTTAAATAAAGATAAGCCGTATCGAGTTGATTTTCTGCATTTTTTAATTTATCTATACAATCATTAATGGAATTAATTGAATCTGGATCCAACGATTTGTTATGGCTTTTTAATTTTTTTATATAACCATCAAATTCAGATTTAAATATACCATGCAGGCAAAAAACTCCACGATGGCATTTATTTACATCTTGTAATACATCATTAATATTTTTGTTGTATTTGTCATAATTGGACCCCCCTAACTGAACCATAACAGAAGGTACTTTATTAATATATTTAGATAATGCTAAAATAGCCCCTGACATAATACTATTATTGTCTCGTTTTGTATAGCCATTATTTTCAGGTATACCTAATGTATCATTCTTTATATTCCAATGCCCACCTTTATAATTTTTATTTAAAATAGCTAAATTAGAATTAACCCTATTTACAAGTTTTTCAACATAACCACATAATTTACTATTATTTTTAATTTTGTCATATTCTTCTAATGTTAATACAGATGGATTTTTTTCTGTTTCTTCTTTTAATTTTGATAACCATTCATTTACCGATTTAATAACTATTACTTTCTCCTTATTTATTATTAATTTTTTTTGGTCAAATCCAAAAGATCTTAATATTTGTAATAGTCTAGTGGGTAAAATTTGTTTAATATCATCGTTCACACTATTCCAAAAATTAGGTTTAGTTAACCATATTTTACATTTTTTAAAATTTTCCATTGGGTTTTGTTCCGGAGTGTCGGAAGTTCTGATACATTCACTAAAAAACTGCCCACATTCCTCATTCGTACCTGTAAAAAATGTATTGTTGCAAGTCGTAAGGTTTTCTTTCCCCAACATATCATTGAAATAGTCTGTAAGTGGTTCTAATTCTACATAGTTACCTTTTTCTCTGTTGGTAATCATAACAAGATCTAAATTAGGGGGTTTTCTTACTATTTGATTTCTGTCTTCTAATCGTGTTAGTTCTATAGCGTTTGATGAAGTAATCAAATTTAATGGCTTTATATTTTTTTTAAGCTTCAGAAACCTTTGTGTAGTATTCTTAAATAGCTCTTGATTTGTTTTTTTCGAAAGATTTTTATTAAATTGTATTTTTTTGGATGAATGATCGAATATTATTTTAAAATAAAATTTCAAATAATCATTTAATCGTGTATTATAATTTGGTGAATATTTTATAATTTCTTTAACATATGGTATAGTAGATAGTTTTGCTAAATCAATAAATTTCTTATGTATGTTATACATATTAAAAGTATCGGGTACAATAAGCAAATATCCAAACTCATTAAAATTAGTATTAGATGGCAGGTTAGTAACATCACCAATACCACTGTCGGGAAATACCATACTAATAATTTTTTCCATTTTTGAATTAACTCCATTAGTTCCATCAAATTCAAAACAATCATTAATATCTTTTAACCCCCCTGGTTCGTCTGCATTAGATAATATATAATATTCATTTTTTCCAGTATCGATATCTTTAAATGTAAAATAATTATTATTATTAATGTTAATACTAGATTTACATTCAGAATTATACGTTTTAGGATTTGTTAATAAACCTTTCATTTCCTTTGATATATGACAAAAATAATTATAATTGTTATTTTTTACTAAATTCAATGAATCAAAGGTTGTTTTATTAAAATTTGATAATAATAGTTTATAATCTTTAATATTATTAGTCATTTTATGTAAACACTTATTAATTAAATCTTTAATACCATTACGATTGATTTCCTCTCCGATATAATCAATGGTATTAATCATAGGAAATTTATTTGTACTAACATAACCATATATTATCTTAGCTTTTAAATGAAGTTTATCATATACTTTCGAATCAATAACCTCCTTAATTTTTGGTTCGGGTAGTTCGATAAACTTGTTTAAAGACTTAATAAAATTTTTTATTCCATCAACTTGTCTAAAACTTAAAATTTTATATATGTGCGCCAATTCACAATTACCGATGTTATTATATGATGTCATAGATAGTAAACTTTTATCAATATTTAATAATATACTATATTTAAGCAAAGCCCTCATAACAACATAGTATAAAGTATTAGGAATATTTTTAAATCTTTCAATATCTATATCCATATTATATAATATACCGGTCGTGATAATATCGTAATAATTACCAAATGAATGGGCATTTAAAATATCAATACAATTCTTTATATATAATATATTGCTATCTTTGTTTGCAATTATATCATAAATCATACTAAGAGATTTTCTAACACGTTCTAAATTAACAATAGATGAACCCAGGTTATTATTATTCAATACCGTTTCTATATATTCTTCAATTACAACAGGTGCACTATTATAAATATTAATTACTAATGAATCATAATGTATATCGGGATGTATATCTTGGCTTTGTATTTTTTTACATTCATATAAATCATAATCTGTGATATTATCTACTAGCTTCTTAAAATCGTCGGGATTGGTATTACGGTTGTTAATATTTTTGTTAATACTTATATAATTATTATTAACTTCCTTAATAAACAAGTCATCAATTATTATAGGTGTTATTAACTGTGTGGGGTATGATATAATAGTTTCATTAAAAGTTCCGTTGATACCATCCTTGTTAGTATCTATATCCATTAACTTTAACTTATCTAGTGTAGCTGTATTATATAATATTTGAATTTTAGCTTCTATTACTGTAAACGATTCCAAAAACATCGCAATATCACGTACAATACGTTTTCTTCTATTTATATCTATTCTGCTTGCCGTACCCCCAGTGGCATAACTAGTGTTTATGCCAGTAAAGATCTCGTTCATTGTTCTTATTTTTTGATATTTATTTCTAAGTATGTTCTTATAAGTATTTTCATAATTTCCTCCATCTAGTAAATCCGGTAAAGCCTCATTGATTCCTTCATCATTTACCGCATCCCTTCGAAATTTTTGCCAAGCTATATTAAGCATAAGATTCTCACCACCAGCAGGTACAAAGGGAGTGGCGTCTGGAACGATAGGGGCGTCTAAATCAGTATAAGTATCTTTACATTGTCTATTATTTTCATCATGAATATTTTTAAATATATCGTTAAGTCTTTTGAATTTTCTATTAACTTCTTGCTCTGCAGGAGTTAGAGCAGCGCCAACAACTGGATTCCCCAATAATATATTATAATCATTATCATGAAATTCAGTGAGTTTAGAAACCACATTTATTATTACTTCAGAATAATCATGCATTATTTCCTTACACTCATCCATTTTCTTTATATGTTCATCCATATACTTTTTATGTGTATTAATTTGGGTATCGTCACCATATAAATAAATAGTAGTCATATACCTATTTAAAAGATCATTTTGCTGCTTAAGTAAAATATACGGTTTTTTATAATCTTTTATAATATTACCACTTAATATTATCTCTAGTACCTTAAGTGTATATTCTAAGTTATCTGCCGAGGGAATAGCCTTAATTGCCTTAATACCGGCGATGAGTATTTCTATATATCGGTCGATATTATTTTTCATATTATCGTTCATACAATTATCTAAATTTTCAATAAGATTTTTAATAAAATTTTTATCCCGCTCTACAATCCTATTATTTATTATATTAGGTGATATGCGTAATTTTTCATTTATTGTTCTATTTTTAATGAATAACCGTATGAGGTTTGTTATATTATTGACGGTATTTTCTGGCAATTGATTATCTGGTGGGGCACGTGGATCATTTTGAAAATTAAATGTCGTTGGTATTACTAAGGATCCTGTTCCTCTTAGAAAAGTGGAAATATCCGCTGCCCAATTTATATCCCCTCGTAAATAGGATACTTTTGGATCGGTATGAACAAACTCTTTATATTCCTGAAGTATATCAATATTCTCGGCATCCTTAGGAAGTCTTAGTTGTCCCGAAACAGGATCTCTTGAAAATAACCCTCTTATAATCGGATCATCGTAATTTAAATAATCGATACTATTATTAATAGTTAATTCATCACTATATAGCTTTCGGATGTTATAATTATTAAGAAACAATATTAAATCATTTAAAATATTTAAATGCATTTCGTTTTTTTTAACATCATCCATAACATTAATTATCGAATTGATGTGGTTATCTATAAATATGGCCAGTTTTTCCCATATTTCTTTATTTAAATGAGAACGAGAATGCCCCGATAAAACAGGTCCTATTTCTTGGAGATGAATAAATAGGTCATTGGAAGCACTAGAAACATTATGAGTAACCGCAGCAGCAACCTCAGTAACAATTGAATTAACGGCAGCGCGTATTTCGGCTTCAGTAGTCGGAGCAGCCGCATCAAGAACAGCAGCGGCTGTTCTTGCGGCTGCTATTGCATTCGTTACTTCGATTATGTCGCGCGGAACTAGAAAAGCACGAGCAGCAGTAAAAGCAGGAGAACCAAGAGTAGTAAAAACTCTTTCGGCAACGGCTTTAGCCTTTGTTAAAATATCTAGAGTATTAGGACCCCCGACAGAATTAGCAGCATTAGCGGCAGCAACAGCCCTCGCAACAGCTAGGCCAGCCGCAAAGACTACAGAATTAGCAATAAGGGTGAGTTCAGTATTATTAATAATATTAATACCAAAACCATTAGCAGTAATAGCAGGAATAGCAAAATCGATAGCAGCAGCCGCTGCATCCGCAACCGCAGATGCAGCAGAAGCACCAGCGGCCACAACAGCCGCTACAGCCGCCTGAGTCGCAGCGGTACCACTGGCAGTAAAAGCCGCATTAGCAGCAATAACCTCAGCATTATTATTCCGTGCCCCCGCCACAGCAGTTATAACAGTAGTCTTAAGGGTGGTACAATTATTAATTAATGTTGCCATATCGTTGGAAATAGATAAATTACAGTATGAGTTAAAAATATTTTTAAGAGTTTTATAAGAACTAGTTTTAGCTTGTTTAAAACCGCTGTCATCTATAACTGTATTTGATTGGGGTTTTTCATTTTTACACTCTATGCTTATATTTAGTAAAGTGCTATTAAGAACTGAATAATTATAAACATCTTTAATATCCTTAATATCGATATTTTTACCATATCGTTTATAACATATTTTATTTAATAATTCTAACTCGTTGTTACTTTGATTATATAATTTTTTAACGACCTTTTCAAAAGTACATTTATGTTTATATTCAATATATCCTCGAGATCTGATATCTTTCATAAATAACGATATTCCGTAAATTCTTCTTAGATTACATGTATGTTGTATAGAATAATAATTATCATCATTCATATCGTCTGGATAATATAATTTAACACGATCATAATATTGCTGTTGCGAATTAATAGATGGTATTGATAAAGTACCTCGTAAGTTTTGGCGCACCTCCTCATAATTGTTTTCAGCTATCTTATTAAAATTACTAGTTAGATTAAAATTACTAGTTTGTACTGAATCATAAGTAGCAAGATATTCTTTAGATGGATGATTATTATTATTAAATATGGAACTATCTACATGTCCACTATATAATAAATCCACACTCCCTAATGTTTTAATATACTGTTCAGCACTCAATCTAGTATTTTTTGTTGTTTGTAATGTCTTATAGATACTGTTTTTTAGTTTAAATTTACTAAAAATATCTATAAAATTTTCATATGTGGAATTTTTTAATATATGTAAACAATCCATAAACTCTAATGTAAAACCATTGAAATGACCTATGGTTTTAATATTACTGGATATCTGTTCAGAATTAAATAAATAGCTACAATAATTAAAGCCTTTTAAAAAACAATCATTAGTAAATTCGATACGATCGTTTTTTCCAGTTCTTTTTTCTTGTAATAACTTTTTATTACATATACTCGTATCTTTTGATGGATTATTAAAATCACACAATTTATTATCAAATATATCCTGTTTAGATTTCGTAAATTCATCATTATACTTATTTAATATAGACAAAAAATTATTTTGTTTATCATTATTTTTTATGTTTATTAGAAATATATCTAATTCAAAATTATGATAATTTAAATCATCGCCTAGACTATCATAAACATTATTCTTAAATAACCCACCGATATTACACATAATACTCGAGTGTTCCTTATCCCTTACTCCATTAACTCTGTTATTCTTATTATATGTAGTATATACAATTTCTAATATATTTTTTAATAAACACAACATCGGTGAATTATCTAATTTATTCATTCCATTTTCAAGATTTTTTCGAATATTTTCAATCCAACCATTACTTCTTACGTCCGTTTCATTAACTTTAACATTATTTGAATTTAATAATTCATGGCAATATTTCATAATATTATCAATATATATATGTTTATTGTGATTACCTGCTTCCTTACGGGTTAATCTATTATTAGTTATCGTGTCCTTATCGCTTCCATCATAATCTCGTAATATCATTATTAAATTAATAATATCATTTATATGGCTTCTAACAAGTAACTTATCGCAATCATCGGGTCCGGTTAAATTAAATTTATACTCGATTTTTTCAATTTTATCAGCATTTGTTATATCGATATAACAAACAGCACATAATAATTCATAATAATTTTTAACATTAGTTTCTAAAAATAAATTAAAAATATCAATAGCCGGGATAAATTTAATATTCTGCATAGAATCTAACTTATCGTGATCAGTTATAAATCTATAATTACAAATTTCATTTTCATCATTTGGATTAATACCAAAACGAGCTATTTTATCGTATATACCTCTAATAATATACATTGTTGGTGTTTCGGGATTTTTAAATTTTAGTAATAATTTCTTAAAATCAAGGGAAATTTTTCCATTATTTTTTTGAAAATCAAATGCTAAATAAAATATATAAGAGACCCATTCATAATGTGCATCTTTATGTTTGATATTTTCCATTTTATCAATAAAATACTTAGGTTCTAATTCACACATGGATATATCGGTTTTATTTGTCTGTTCGCATCGTAAATTTAATCGTAAGTTTAAAAAATTATCATTTTTATTACATAAATAATCCAGCATTAACTTAATTCTTTGATCGTTTGGATTTCCAAAATATGACATAGCTTCATTCCATCTGTCATGTTTTATATATGGTTCTATTGAATCATTAGAAAAAGAAATATCGGCCTTATTCAATGTACCAATCGATCCATCATTTCTAAATGAAAAATTAAGATTTTGTTTCTCATAAATATAAGTAAATGATTTAATATCGCATTGTTCTTTAAGTTTATTAAGAGTAGGTTCAAGTAATGCCCCTGAATTCAACCAGTTTATACCATCTTTAGATAAAAACCATTGTTTTAAAAACATAACATTACCACCACTATTAATTTTGTTAGAAATATGAATTATCCAATTTTTGTTATATGCATCATATGGATATAAATACCCTTTATCTTCTGCATTGCGGTATTTTGATAAATAAAAATATGTTTCGTCATCTTTAGCGTTGCCTAAACCATTATTAAAACCTCCTTTTTGTGATTTTCCTGAGTAGTAATACCTATCCGATTTGATATCTGAATAAGTTTTAGTTAAATTACTTAAATCTCGCATATATTATATTATATAAAAAAAATATATAATATTTTTTTATATAATATATTTTTTGATGTTATATAATATATTTTTTGATGTTATATAATATATTTTTTGATGTTATATAATATATTTAAATATATTATATATTTTTTGATGTTTATTCATCACGGTCCAATTCACAAAAAAAATTACAAATTTCAAAAAAAAATAACTTTATGTAAAAACAACTATAAAAGTACCACTAAGTGGCGTGATGACATTTGATTTGTTAGATTAATTTATTTATATTGTAATAATAATATAAATAAATTAATCTAATATATAAGTTGCCGTCATTTATGTTATTTTATAACCTCTTGTAAAATCTTCCAGGTATACAATTATTTTTTAGTTGAGATTCAACTATTTTAATCATATTGTTTACCGCATTTTCATCTCTATTTATACAACGAAATGTTTATTTAATTGATTGTTTTATTCCATTATAGATGTTTTCTCTTGCAGTGATTTACAATTGTTTTTGAATAAAGTCAAATTTTTCGACATTTGTATTTTTTTGTCAAATCTTACTGTAAAGATATATTAATATATTTTTTTATAGTTATGGAAAAATCTATAAATTTTTTAGAGTTAAAATATAATTTATACGAACTGTTAAATATTAATATATTTGATACCGATGAGATAATTAAAAAAAATTTTAATAAAATAGTTAAAAAATTTCACCCTGATAAAAATTCAAACACTGAAATAGATATATATAATCATATAATATTATCTAAAAAAATATTATTAGATAATAATTTAAGACAACAATATAACAATTTTATAAATAAAAAAGAATTTAATGATTTAAAAATCGGATACAAAAATCATATCGATACTACTACTAATTATACTATATCTTATTTTGATAAAGAAATTGAATTAAATAAAATTCATGGTTACGATAATGATAAAAATAAAATAAACGTCATTAAAGAATATGATAATGTTATTATAAATAGAACTATTAATATTGATATTAAAAAGTTAAATTGCGAAAATTCAGATGATTTTAATAATAAGTTTATAGAACATAAAGAAAAAAGTAGTATTATTAATACAATAACAGATATTCAGATATATCAACCCAATCTGGGTAATTATGCAAATATAAATGATATACATAAATTATATGTAAATGGACCAGTTCAAACTGAATTATTCACAAGTTTGGAAAAAGCCTTTACTATTTGATATTACTGTCGAATTTGGACATAGATATAATAAAAAAATGATTTTAATATTATTTAAAGTTAATAAATGAATAATTATAATAAATAATGAAAAATGTTTCAGATGTTGATAAATATAGTAAAATGACCCAAAGGGAACATATATTAGCTAGACCAGACACTTATATTGGGGATATTGAACCAACGAATGAACTTATGTATATTTATAATAATGATAAAATTATACAAGAAAAAATAACATATACTCCTGGGTTTTATAAAATATTTGATGAAATTATAATAAATGCGAGAGATGCATCAGTTAATGACAAGTCATGTAATAAAATAGATATAGAATATAATTCAGAACAAGGATATATAAAAGTACATAATAATGGAGATATAGGTATCCCCGTAGAAATTAAACCAGAATATAATATCATGGTTCCTACTATGATATTCGGAGAATTATTGACTAGTTCTAATTACGACGATACTGATAATAGAACTACTGGTGGTAGAAATGGTCTTGGTAGTAAATGTATTGATGAAAATACTATTTTATATAATTATATTAACGGTAATAGGATAGTTGCAAAAAATATTAAAATAGGTGATAAAATAATAGGAGATGATGGAACATGTAGAACTGTACTAAACATTATTAAAGGAATGGGTCCGATGTATGAAATAACTCAAAATAATGCATCTAAATATATAGTTAATGAAGATCATATATTAACATTATGTATACCGCTTCATAAAAAAATAACTATAACATCTAAGGGATTGGAAATATTTTGGTGGTCTAGAGAATTAAAATGTATATTATCGTCTATATTTAATTTAGATGATTTTTATGAAAATATTAAAAAAATTATTGAATTTAAGAAAAAAATAAATAATGATAATATTATTGATATAAATATTAATGATTATTTGAATTTATCCAGAGCAGATAAAAAAATGTTAGAAGGAATAAAAGGAAAATGTGTAATTTGGGACGAAATTATTACTAATATTAATCCTTATAAAAAAGGATTAAACATAGGAAATAATATTTACAATTATTTAAATATACCAAATGAATATATTATTAATAGTAAAATAAGAAGAGTATTATTATTAAGTGGTATATTGAATGCAGTTAAGTATTCAAATAATAATTATTTTATAATTATTAACGAATCAATGAAAAATATAATATCTTTTTTAATAGAATCATTGGGGTTAACCTGTAATATTGTTATTACAGAGTTTATGGAATATAAAATATATTATTCAAACTTAAAATTTTTAATGAAATGTAAAAATCTTAATTTTGACATAAATACCTTAGATTTAGATAAATTAAATACAACCGGTAACCTTTCTATAAAAGAATACAAAAATGGTAATTATATAGGTATTGATATAGATAAAAATAATAGATTTGTTATAAATGATTTTACAGTAACTCATAATTGTGCAAATATTTTTTCTACGAAATTTATAGTTAATATAGATGATTTTAAAAGAAAAAAAAGATTTGAACAAATTTGGGAAAATAATATGTTAATAGTAAATAAAGAAGAAATAAGTAAACTTCCTGATAAAACAAAAAATTCTATAACTATTACATATTATCCCGATATTAAAAGATTTGGGATGGATTGTTTAAATAAAAATATATGTGATTTATTTTATAAAAGAGCTTTTGATATAGCTGCTATAACTAATAAAGTAAATATAACATTTAATGGAAATGTTATAAAAATTAAAGATTTTAAGGAATATATTAAATTATATGATAACGAATCAACTATATTTTACGATTCTATAGAAAACTGGAACGTGGGTGTAATTTATAATATTAGCGATAAACATTTACCAGGTGAAGTTATAAGTTTTGTTAATGGTATTAATACATATAAGGGTGGGACTCACTGTAATTATGTTATTGATTCTATTATAAAGTATTTATCAGAAATACTTAAAAAAAAGGATAAAAATTTTAAATTAAACTCACAGTCGATAAAAAATAATTTTGTTTTTTTTATTAATTGTGAAATAATAAATCCATCTTTTTCATCTCAAACAAAAGATACATTGACTACTAAATCTGATAAATTTGGATCAATATATAAACCAACTGAACAATTTTTGACAAAACTTTCAAAATGTGGAATAATAAATCAAATGTTAGAATTATCAAAATTCAAAGAATCTAAATCATTAATTAAAACAGATGGTAAAAAACAAATTAAAATATTCGGAATACCAAAATTAGAAGATGCTAATAAAGCAGGGTCTAAGGATTCTGGTAAATGTACTTTAATATTAACTGAAGGAGATTCTGCTAAAGCCACCGCAATGGCTGGGATATCAATTATAGGCAGAGACTATTATGGAGTATTTCCATTAAAAGGGAAATTATTAAATACTCGAGATGCACCAGCATTACAGCTAGCGGGAAATGAAGAAATAAAACATCTAAAAACAATTATTGGACTAAAACAAAATGAAGATTATTCTAATATTGAAAAATTTAAGTCTCTTAGATATGGTCATATATTATTATTAACTGATTCGGACGTAGATGGATCTCATATCAAGGGATTAGTTATTAATATGTTTCATTCTTTATGGCCTTCGTTAATAAAATATGGAGATTTTATACAAAGTTTAACCACACCTATAATAAAATGTACAAATAATAAAAAAATAATTCCATTTTATACATTAACCGAATATAATAATTGGAAATTAAATAATAATTGTAATGGTTTTAAAATAAAATATTACAAGGGATTAGGTACGTCAACATCGGCCGAAGCAAAAGAATATTTTACTGATATAAATGATAAAATAATAAATTATTCATATACCGATAAAACAGATGATTCCATAGTATTAGCTTTCGATAAATCTAATAGCGATAATAGAAAAAGTTGGTTGTTATTATATGATAATAATAAAATTTTAGAATATGATAAAAAAAATATAACATATTCCGAATTCATCGATTTGGAATTAATTCATTTTTCAAATCAAGACAATATAAGGTCATTGCCTTCTGCAATTGATGGGTTAAAACCGTCTCATAGAAAAATATTATATGGTTCTTTTTTACGAGGTTTGGATAAAGATGAAATTAAAGTGTCCCAGTTAGCTGGATTTGTTTCAGATAAAGCAGCTTATCATCATGGAGAAGCTTCCTTGAATTCTGCAATAGTTGGTATGGCGCAAAATTTCACAGGATCTAATAATATAAATATATTAAAACCAGTAGGGCAATTTGGAACTAAAATGAAAGGTGGAAAAGATTGCGCATCCCCAAGATATATATGCACAATGTTTGATGATTTAACAACATCTATATTTATTCCATCCGATAATCCTATATTAATTAATCAAACCGATGATGGTATTCCAATCGAACCATTGTATTATATACCTATAATTCCAATGATATTGGTGAATGGAACAGAAGGTATAGGAACTGGATTTTCCACAAAAGTTCCTTCATATAATCCTATAGATATTTTTAAGAATATTAAAAATATAATTAATGGTAAGAAACTTAATAAAATGATACCTTGGTGGAAAAATTTTAAAGGGACTGTTGTGGAAATTGAAGAGTCTGTTTATGAAATAAAAGGTGTTTGGAAAATTACAGGAAATAAACTTATTATTACGGAATTACCTGTATTTGAATGGACTTCAAATTATAAAGAATTTTTAGAAAAATTAATAGAAACTAAAAAAAAACAAATTCCATTATTGAGTTATAGTGATAATAACACTGACACTGAAATATCATTTGAATTGGTATTTGATAACAATTATTTAAGCAATGATATCGATATATCTAAAATATTTCATTTATCTAAAAAATTATCAATATCGAATATGCATTTATATGATATTAATAATAAACTTAAAAAATATATTAATACAGATGAGATTATAACCGATTTTTATAATATTAGACTTGAGTTATATGAAAAAAGAAAAGAATATCAATTACGTATATTAAAATACCAATTAGATATTTTGAATAATAAAACAAATTTTATATTAAATATTATTGAAAAAAAGATTGACATAAATAATAAACCTAAAAAAGATATTGAAGAAATATTAGATAATAATAATTTTACTAAATTAGGAAAATCTCATGATGATGATATTAAAAATTATGAATATTTATTAACAATGCCTATTTATAATGTATCTAAAGAAAAATTAGACGATTTATTAAGTAAACGAGATCATAAAATAACTGAATTGTCTTTATTGGAAAAAAAAACAATAAATGAAATATGGGTAGAAGAATTAGATATTTTAGAAAAAAAATATAAAACATGGAACAATACATAAATATTACAGTCAATCGTATTGAATATAGAATAATATGGCCGAAACATTTGAATGTCCTAATTGTAATATAATAAATGAAATGCATAAAGTACTAACTGTTACATCAAAGAGACAAATAATTTGTATTGATTGTAAATATAAAATCAAAGAAAAAAAAAAGTATATATTGAAATGCGGTCATACAATATGTAATAAATGCTTTGACTATAATATACAATTAAGTTTAATAAAAAATATTGAATTATATAATGGAAAAAAACATCACATGATGATTTAAATTTCAAATGGATAAAAATGATAAATCGTTTATAATTTATATTATAAATAAAAAAAAATGAATATATAAATATATTATAATATTATAATATTATAATATAGAATAATATGGCCGAAACATTTGAATGTCCTAATTGTAATATAATAAATGAAATGCATAAAGTACTAACTGTTACATCAAAGAGACAAATAATTTGTATTGATTGTAAATATAAAATCAAAGAAAAAAAAAAGTATATATTGAAATGCGGTCATACAATATGTAATAAATGCTTTGACTATAATATACAATTAAGTTTAATAAAAAATATTGAATTATATAATGGAAAAAAACATCACATGATGATTTAAATTTCAAATGGATAAAAATGATAAATCGTTTATAATTTATATTATAAATAAAAAAAATGAATATATAATTATATTATAATATATTAATATTATAATATAATATGTATCATAACATATTATCCACTATATCTTGTCATGGTGTATTAACAAATATTTTAATATTAAATATTATTAAAGATTTCATATCGTTTAATAATTATAATAATTTAATATCATCAACCAAACAAATGAGAAACAATTCACCAATCTTTATAAATTTAAACAGAAAATTTACAAAAAAATATTTATTATATAAATTATTCCGTGATAGTATAAATAATAGATTATTTAATCCTAATATACAACTAGGATTAAATATTCATACTATTGGCGATAATGATATATTATTATGCGAAGACAACAATGAAGAAAATAATGAAATTGATAAATACGTAAAAGATAAATATTATGTTGAATGTTTTTTATTAACTATTAAAAGTTCATCTAATATAAATATGGATTGTTTTATAAATTTATCAAAACTTATATTAGATAACTGCGATGGCATAGAAACATTACCTGAATTTAATAAACTAAAGGAATTATCTATTATCAATTGCAATAGTATTAAAAGTATTAATGCAAAATCTTTAAATAAATTATCATTAATAAATAACGGTAATATATCGGATATATCATCATTAACAAAAATAGAATATATGGTAATAAGTAATTGTAATAAACTAAATAATTTTGCATCTATTAAATATAAATGTAAAGAAGTATTATTTCATAATATAAAATATAAAAAATTAGATATATCTCATTCTAAATTAATTATGTTGGTGGGTTGTGAACTTAACTATTCTCAATTATATAATAAAACTACGTTAATTATATTGGATAAATTAAATATTAAATTAATTAACAGCTTATTTAATTCTTTTATTATATCTAACATAAAGTATTTATAAGTGGACTTTATAAAAGATATATATAAAGTACTATAATATATATATATATATATTATAGTATGAATAATGTAAAATGTCCATGTTGTCGAATTTTTATTCCAAAATTTTCCAATACATTGTTACATAATATTAAAACACCTTTATTAGAAAATTGTATATTTTGTTTACAGCATTTAAGAGATACGAATAATCTTAATAGAATATTGGTTAGTTGTCCTGATTGTGGTATATTATATCACAAAACATGTGTAGACGATTATATAAATTATAACCAAACCAATAATACATTTAATATAAATTCAGTAAATACTACTCAATATAATAATAATATGGAATATTTCAGATTTAATATTAATAATGATTACCATTTATTTGATTCACATGATGAAAATATGGAGCCTTCTATAATAAATTCAACGAGTCTAATAGAATACCCTATATTTTTTAGAGAAATTCCTACGATTAACCAACCATCGTTACATAGAGAAAATACAGTTCCTAATTTAGTAAATCCAACAGGTGGCTTAATTAATCAGACGATTAACCAACCATCGTTACATAGAGAAAATACAGTTCCTAATTTAGTAAATCCAACAGGTGGCTTAATT